>Ga0228710_1006931_pt1 | contig 16944 bp, 9 predicted proteins | sample MedpolnodulmetaG_FD_177995 | JGI IMG/M metagenome (GOLD analysis project Ga0228710, IMG submission 177995) | Root nodule microbial communities from Medicago polymorpha collected in Santa Monica, California, United States - pink nodules | ecosystem: Host-associated > Plants > Roots > Nodule... | reverse complement strand
GAAGAATTAATTTTTATTTTTATAAATATTTGAGTTTGGTAACCATTTGAATTTTATGAGAAAACATTTGTTGGAACATATTAACATGTATATTGCGAGCGATGGAAATATTGGTTTATCCAAAACAGTATATAAATATAAATATTTTTTAATGTAAATATGAATATATAATTAATGGTATACAATTAAATATTGATTTTTTTGAAGGAATAAACAATAAATATTGAGTATTAATTATACTTTTGACACATTCAATAATTAAATGTAAATAAATAAATTACACTAAAGTTTATAAACAATAGTTATGTACTGATTTTTTTTATCTGTATAATAATTAATTTTTAACAAAAATAAAAATTATATTGTTATTTATAAAAAACATTAAAAATAATTTAATTAAATTAGATATCATTAAAACTTAAGTTTTTTTGTTACTCAATGTATTAAATAAATTAAAAAGATATTTTTATCTAATTTAATTAAGAATTAGATATTTTATTATTTGCTTAATATGTCAGCAAACATTCATTCAAAAATTTATGGTTAATTTAACGATTATGGTTTTAGCAAGGTCAATAATTATGTGCACAATTTTATAAGACTAAAAACATATTTAACCTTTTAAAGTTTGAAGGATAATTAAATATTTTTTTGTTTCAACGTGTCTACCCAGGGATTAATACTGATTACGTAAAAAAATTGTATAGACTAAAAAAATATGAACTTTTATAGGGATGAAAAACAAAACTTGATAATTTTATAGGATTAAAAATATATACAAACCATGTTTTATACTAACTAATTTATTTTAATATATTACACATTTTAAAAAATGAATTTGAATTTAACCTTTTTTTCAACAAGCCACAGTGAAAAATAGAATTGGGGTCCGTTTGGATCTACTTATTTTTTAATTTATGAAAATAGTTTATGTAAATAAATAAGTTTTTATATTAATTCATAAGTTCTTACTAACTTAAATTGTATCTTCACAAACTATTTTTTCATAAACTACCTCGGTATCTTTATTTATTTGCATAACTCAAAATAAATCAATTCAGACGGGCCCTTGAACCCAAATATTATCTATTTAGCATAATAATAATTATTGCTTTGTATATAAGTTAATTTTTTGAACAAAATTGTCTTGTGTGTGTATATATGTAAAGAAATTATTGTACCTTTTTGGAAGAATTTTGTCTAAAAGTAGTCATGAATTATTGTTTTTTGACAAAAAAGCAGTCGTTAATTATGTAATATAAAAGAAAATAATTAACACATAATCTAAAAGAAATTAATTATGGGAGGATTCTCTTTTAATGTTGAACAGACTTTATTAATTAATCATTTAATATATAACAAAAAAAATTAACGCATAATATAAAAAAAAATAATGTAAAAACTTAACTAATGAGATATTTTATTTTGACCGGTTGGTTACATACTAAATAATCCTTTTAATAATACTTTCAATAATAATAATAATAACAATCCTTTTAATAACGTAAAAAAAAATTCTTTTAATGATCAAACGATAACGATTGACTGATAGTGCAAACAATATTTTGAATTATGTGTATATGAATTATATCCTTATTAATTTAGTGTGGGTAAAATATTTCCCTTTTTTTGGTACAAGGGTAAAATATTTATTTAATTTTGATATTATATTTTTTTCTCAAAGCAGTCATAATAATCTCATTTTCTTTTTTGTCGAATTTATTATTGTATTACCGGGTTTTACTCTATAAAATCCAACGACCCTATGTTGTTATTTCATCAAATTTTAAATTTGGTGACAGAACCCTAAAATTTAACCTTGTTCTTCTTCCTTTCTTCATCGTTTTCTATTGTCTCTTTATCCATGACAAGTTTTGAAAACTAAAACCAATTAACTGAGGTAAATAAAACCAAAATTGATTCTCCTCGTGATCTTCCCGGGGATATCATTCAAAACATTTTCTCTTTATTACCAATAAAAGATGCAATTGTAACAACATCAACTGTATCTCCTATGTACAAAAGATCATGGTGTGTCATAATCGTCAATTTTTGTTTGGTAGAGACTTCCATCTACGATACGATCAACAACATATGGCTGCAATTGTTGATCATTTATTCAATTCGCACGAAGGCAACGAAATTAAAACATTTAAGTTACATATCAATCCCATTGGGATCGAAGCTTTACTTAAGAGATAGTTACAAATATGCACTCAAAAGGATCTAGAAGATCTTGAGTTGCATCTTTACCGACCTGGTTTCACAACTGAATTTAGTGTTTTTAACGCACTACACAAGTTAAAAACACTAAAATTGGTTAAATGTGCGATCTAGTTACCAAAGGTTCCAAGTGGTTTGCAATTTTTGCAACCACATAAATTGCAACCACATGAAAGCGAGCGACTTAATTTTATCTACAACATTAAAAATTGAGCTATGCTTGCCGTTAAATAACCTGTTATTTCTTTCTTTCCAAATTTCTCACGTAGTTACAAACCATATAGCATGTAAAATTGCACCACGAGCCTTCACGTTACCACCATCTAAGGAAAACTGATTAAAATGGTCCACCACACCAAGAGGAAGGGCTATTGAGAACCCCAACCACCTCAATAATAAATACCAAACCGCGCCAAACGTAGGACAGTGTAAAAACAAATGAGTGCTAGTTTCGACTGTGTTACATTCAGCAATACACAACCGAGAGTCATATGGAATCACACCACGACGAAGGAGATTATCCTTCGTTGGTAGCCTATCACGAAACAGACGCCACGCAAACAGGACGACCTTAAGAGGAACATGTTTATTCCAAAGAGTTGTCACCGCTACCGTAGAAACTCCAATCAGATGCGAAGCTTGCAATTTATAAGCACTACGGACGGAAAAAACTTGAGATGTTTCTGACTTCCAATGCCAAGTATCTATTTTATAAACCTGTAAAGACACACTTTGAAGTAAAAAGATTAGTTCCCTCACCTCATCCTCTCCCCACGCAAAAAGCCTCCTCCTCCACGACCAAGCCTGACCCTCCACCCCAACCCTAACTGACACATATCAAACACAATTATAAATTGATTCCTTTACTAACATGTATAAATTATTAAACCTTGCAATTTCAGAGTATGTCTACAAGGATTCGTGACGGAGTATTTCGGGAAGCCCAATATTGTTTTGTGAATATGAGGGAGCTTCAATTGTTTGTGCATGGGGGAATGTTTTGCAATCCATGTGATATAACCATGTTTCTAAAAAATTGTCCATCATTGGTGACACTGTTCATTGATGTAAGTACTACCAATCATTCTCAACAAATTAGTTAACGATAACTATTAATTAATTGTTGGTTGATATGAATCTAAAATTTAAAAGTATCCGCATCTTTTTCCTAATATATATTTGTTAACGATAACTATTAATTAATTGTTGGTTGATATGAATCTAAAATTTAAAAGTATCCACATCTTTTTCCTAATATATATATGTCAACCAATACAAATTATCTTTAGGTGTCAGAGGATTCCTCTGACGTCCAAGCCTCCCGTGGATTATTGAGTAATTATATCTAAGTAAATCTGGTTGCAATATTGAATAAATATATAAAAACATGCTTTTAACGTTGAAGTAAAATAATAAAAATAATGGTTGAAAACCCACTTAGATTGGTTCGGTGGTGTTGACTTGAAATCTTGAAATGTGCTCATCTCAAATTCGATTATTCTCAGTACCAATTTTAATGGACTAGTTTTGCTTCTTAAAAAAAAAATTGAAATAAATAAATAATAGAGGCACAAACCATTATCTCCTAAGCAATTCATGTTTTTTTTTTTTTTTTTTTTTTTTTTTTTTTTTTTTTTTTTGTCTTGAGTCTGACTTTTAACTATATGTGCAGCTAAATGATTATATATTTAACCTTGGACTGTATTGGCAAATGCACGATAAACCTCAACTTGACAATTGCAACTATAAATTTACTCAACTCAAAGTTGTGGTGCTGAGAAGTTTTAAGTATTTGTCTTCTGAACTTGAGTTAGTAAAGATACTTTTGCATAGAGCAATAAATTTGGAGAGGTTGGAGTTAATTCCACCAAAGGTTTATAGGCTTTGCAAGTTCAAAAAAAAAGATACACCAAACTACGAAAATCTTTTTTGTTCTTGGAGAGCATCAACAAGAGCCGTAATAAAGTTACATAAATATCATGTTAAGAAGAGTTTCGTCAATCCAATCCATCCAAGATGCTGGCTATATACAGATGCATGTTGAGTAGTATGTGTTTCTTTTATTGTGTCGTGATGTTATGATGACATTGTGGTAAGTTTGCGGTATGTGCCCTTGTTTCTTCATGGTGTCTTTAGTATTACCAACAATTTTACATTGCAATATTAAACTTGATTGTGCATTCAATTTCATAGTTTCTTTCATAGTTTTCTCTCTAAAATTTGTAACTCGTGTTAAACTATGTTTATTAAAACCAACATGATATTTGGGGAGTTGACAACATGACTTTTCCTTAGAAAAAAAAAGCAGGTTTGATTCGAGTTCTTCATTTAGGACATAGCCCATCCCAAGATAAACTCGAAGAACAAAATTATCATCATTAAAAGACAAAGTGGACTATAAAACTACCATTGAAGATAATCCAAGAATACGATACGTTGAATCCATTGCACCATCATCAATAGTTGAGTACAATGAGGTAGCTGCTACTGCAAAAACAGCAACAAAAATCTAAAGACAACATTCCTAGACCAGAAAATGAGAAAACTGAAGACACTTGGCATGTAGGGAGTACATTACATTATTATCTTCCATTTATCACACAACTTTATTGTTCAAGAATAGAGCTAAATAAAGATATGTGGATACATGGCCACCTATAAAAAGTTCAACATAATAATAAGGTTACAACATACAACATTACAGTCAGTAAAATCCATATTTGGATCATTAAACTGTGGACTTACCTCAGCTGGATATTGCACAGCAGCAACAAATTCAAAGAAGACCTCTTCTTCTTTTGTAATCACCAACTGACAGAGTCAGTACATGTCTCCTGCCATCATTTTCCGAGAGTTTAAATCCAACTGTTGATTCTATTCTTTGTTTTCTTGCCATAAATCCTGCCTGAGCTCCTTGGGCTCCACCATACTTATGAAGTAATGCTAATGAAACTGGCAGCTCAAAATTGTGCAGTGTATTAGATTCTGTCCCTTGATCCACCGGAGCACTGGTATCCACCAACTTTCCAGCATCAGCAGCAGCTTCCAAGGCAATGGCAGTAGCCACCGCGCCAGACTCCGCAGTTACTGGTACTCCAGTTCCGTTGACGCCAGCATCTGAAACTAAGCCAACGGTATTATTATTTAAAGCAGCAGCCTTTTCACTAGGTGTTGCAACATAGTAGTTCCTTGATCTTGTCCACCTTCTTGAAAATGGATCATAACCTGCATCCCCTTCTTTTAAACCGGTTAATGGCCTCAATTCAGAAGCATTCTTGAAATTTTCAACCCTGTTTTTTCTGTTCATTTCAGCCAGCTTCAGAGCTTTGGCGTCCTTCACCTTTGCATGTCTGGATGCCTCTAATTCTAGCAGTCTTGCCTTGATCCTCTCCACTTCCGCATCATCGTTCTTACCTTGTGCTCTTTCCAAATCGCTCCTTAATCGATCCTTCTCAGCAGCAATATTTAGCGGCCTTGACGAGGCAGACTTTTTCTCTTGTATCATCTGCTTCACAGTAGCAGCAGAGTAGACAAATGTGATGATTTTATTTATAGCTTGTTTTTTGTCTAACACATCCTGCTTGCTTGGCATCCGGCCACCACTCCGTTCCACTTCCTTAACCCACTGCTTATATTCCTCTTCAAGTGGAGGAGAGTCACTTATCATAGCCATTTGCCACCTCGCAGCAGAACTTTCATTTCCCCAAACAACATTCAAATACTTGTATGTAGTTTTGTTCTCTAGTTTATACTGTCGATCAGGGTCTGAGGAATCAACATTTTTCACCATGCAGAGCCGATAGATAGGTCCAGTTTTAGATCTACCGATTCCAACTCTTACAAAGCAACCAACTATCAACTCCTCGAAGAAAGGCTCCATAAACCATTTCGCAAGTTTCGACCTGCGAATAGTTATTTCCTTTATATCCTGAAAGGATAGCCCCTCAGATCCAGATAATGCCCTATCATCATCACTGTCAGCAATTCCCCCATCCCCAGTTGATCCTTCATCATCACTGTGAGACCTACTTTCACTATCACTATGGCTTGAACTACTGAGATTTGCTGATGTGAAAGACTTGCGCTTTGGTGGGGAAAAGTTCCGGGGCCCTGAGCTTCTAGAAGCCTCTCTCAATCTACGGTGAGCTTCTGGATCTTGTTGTTTCAACCGCTTTGCACGCAGTTCATTTAATGCTTCATTCTTGGCTGACCTATCGGCAGATCTGGCAGATGCACGCATGCGAGATGATGAAAGTGGGGGGGACTGCTTTCCAGTCATTATTGCCTTTCCTTTCTCACGCTTTGATGCAATCTTTCCCAATAAACTTTTATCGTCCTTTTTTGAAGCTCTATCCGACAAAATCATCTCTCTTTGAAGTTCACTCATCTCTGAAAGCTTCCGCCTGTCATCTTCATCTTTGTAGAGATCATCGCCGATATTTGATTCATCACTGGTATCGCCTTCACGGTCGCTTCGCCCATCATCATCTGCTTCTTCCTGACTACCCAAATCATCATCTCTGTCGGCCGGATCTAATCTTTTCTTTAGAGGAACTTGTGATCCAGATGGCTTTCTGCTTGCATAATTAAGTTCATCATCCGAATCATCGTCCCTAGAATCACTCCCACCATCTGAATAGGAGCCATCACGTCGTCTCCTCGAAGGTGGGAGAGAGTGCCGATTTCTCCCAGCTGCACCAGTTCTTCCTGCAGCCTCCAAAAGCAAATTTTCCAAATCTGCCATAGTGGTCTAGAAGACTCCTCAAATCTATCCAGCAAACACTAAATGTCAGTACCAAACTAAATATTGTTATTATTATTTTAACCCATATGACAACAGTAGATAAGGAAATATACAGCACCACTACGCTGTAGATGCGTAAAAAACCAATTAGGAATTCATTACCATACATGAGAAGATTGGTGAACAAGTTATACAAATCTAAATAATCCACGTCATCCTTTATCGGTACTGTACAAAACTAATACGATCCGTTTATCATTTTCCCAAAAAACTCACAAAGCAAAGCATGTAATTGAGTGCAAATTAGACATAAAATCTTAGCCACAGAAGTACTCCACAACTATGATCGGAGGTTTAACAATCATATACTCTGTCTGTCCGACAATAACAGTCACATTTGACGATTTCACACAAATTAAGAAAAGAAGATAAATGAAAGAAAGAGACCACAACAACAACAACCAAGCCTTATCCCACTAAGTGGGGTCGGCTACATGGATCAAATTACACCATAATGTTCTATCATAAATCCTGATTGGATCAAACTCATTAACCTCTAAATTTTTAGTAATAGTTTCTCTTATAGTTTTTCTAGGTCTTCCTCTATCTCTTTTGATCTGACTTTCCTCCATCTAATCCACTCTTCTTCTATCTACATGCCCAAACCACCTAAGCCTATTTTCTACCATCTTTTCTACTATAGGTGCTACCCCAACTCTCTCTCTCTAAAGGTGTCATTCCTAATCCTATCTTGTCTAGTCTTACCACTCATCCAACGCAACATCCTCATCTCCGCTACACTTACTTGATTCTTGTTTTGGTTCTTAACCGCCCAACACTCCATATCATACAACATCATCGGTCTAATCGCCGTCCGATAGAATTTTCCTTTCAACTTAAGCGCTACTTTCTTATCACATAAAACACCTATGCTCTTCTTCATTTCAACCACCCAACTCAAATACGATGATTTACACATGCTTCTATTTCTATGTCATTTTGTACTATTAACTATTGATGTACTTTCATTATCATAAATGCAAAGTTAAATAAAAATAATAACATGGGAGTAGTGCATAGACGGACAATTGGACGGTACAATTGGAGAAAATCAATTAAAACTACATCGAAATTAGAAAGTAACACTGTCTTTTGGACAATTTTTTTTTTAGAAATGCCACATTTATCATTGAAGATATAGGGAATATGCAATAATTTTAAGCTCAATCAGCCACAAGGCCATACTAAACAGGAGAGCATAATTTGGACAAGGGTTGAATTGAAAATTTGACTTGATTTCCACAAAACTCAGATCCCATATTAGCAAATACTAGTATTACAACTAAAATCAATAAGCAAAGCAATTTCTTATGTCCCAGCAAATTATTTTCATACTTTTTCTAACAAAAAAACAAATCATAAGAATCTCTTAATTACTGTCCAGGAACAACAAGATCTATGGTTGGATGCAGATATTAAAAAACAAGAATATTTGAAAGTAAGAAAAGATAGATCTGGAAGCTTACTGGTGCAGTGGTAGCCAAGTTCCTCACTTTAGACAAAAATTGAAATGGGTTTGACTTCAAATTTGAAATTGGTTATAATAGAGATTGTAGAAGGTTGAGTTGAGATTCTGAGTGGAAAATTACTATGTTTCCAATCCCAACTATCTATGTTGAATTACTGTCTGTAACTTTGGTCAAAAAATAAAAGTACTGTCTGTAACTAAAGGATCCTTTAGAGAGAGAAAGACAGAACATAAGCTTACTATTAAAGTGATAGTTGTTTGAGACTTGTCTGGTGGCTGGAACCTTCCTTTCCCACGGAGATCCGAAAACTAAAAATAGTTGTTTTTTTTTCATTCAATTAAATTAAAGTGTAACGTAAAAATGAAAAAGAACTAAAAATAGTTCTTTTTCATTTGTTATTTAACATCTTTTTTCTTTTTAACATATTTAAACCAGTCAAAAAACATATTTAAAGCTACTTTTATGGTGTAAAAATATTATTTCAAGGTAATAAAATCCCAGTGTTTGAAATATTTTGTTAATAATGCTCATTTTTTTTTTACTAAAGTAATCAACTTCAAAATATTAACCATTTCTTCTTTAGTTTTAATTAACCTTTCAAAATATATAAAATAGCAAGGATAAAAAAAGAATTTCACATGCACGACTTTTTCATTTATTTTCAATTTCAATATATCACACAACCCGTATGCACAATTTTCTCTCTTCAGACAAATCTAAGGACACTTTCATAATCATGCATACATGGCCAATGATCTTGTACCAAATCAGATACAACAACGTTGGAGATCTCGAACTACCATATAGCTGATATTGAAACTGAATGAGAATTCACTAGTTCAGTGAACACCAATGCATTCATTCTCTCTCTAAACATTTTATGTTGTTTGCACATATCAATAAAGAAAAATCAAAGACCCTGATTAGAATTCTCTGCAATTTCATAATTTTCTATACAACGAAATATCTTTTCCCTATGAAATATTATTATCACTACTATTATCATATATTAGTATTACTGCTATTCTTCTGATTTTCTGCATTGTTGGGTTTTCTGCAACATCCCTCCAATCCATCACAGTTGGGTGAGAGAATGAAATCCGGCGCCTCCTCGATATCATCAGCAGGCTAATAATGAAAGCACACAACACAACACAAGTAAGAAAACTCACCGAACACGACAAAGCAAAAATGTGTAACATATTCAAGTCTATACCTGCCATAGCTCCAATATATGCCATAACAAAAAACTGAAGATCATAACCAAGCAAAAGATCTTTCCTGCCCATGCTCCGCAAGAGAGGTGTCTAAAACAACAGATACAATTCGCATTCTTAGAAGTAGCTAATGGTAAATTTGTAAGTTCCTTAATTCATTAGGTATTAGTTTTACATCTGAACTTCTTGTACCAGAAAAAGGATTGCTAAAGTTTGTAGTGTTGTCAAATAAAGATCCCAAAATACATTGTTTTACTACCAACCAGCTTAAGTCACAAGCAGATTTAAGAATTTTATACTCAGGTAATTAGAATACAAAAATCACATAAATGAAACAGAATGACCAGTGGATTTTCTTTTACAACTAGATGTTCCTATTAGAATTATATTGAACCTATGAAAGTGTGTACCGTGAGAGTCGTTCAAGTAGATTTTGATCAGAACACTTCAAAGCACGGTCATATACAATTTCGGTCCTTTTGGCAACATCATGCCAGCTATAGAGTTCCCTCATCTACAGAAAATAAACAGACTAACTAAGTAACTAGTTTACCTGATGAAAGCAAAAGAAAAGGGTCATTTAAACTATAAACTCACTCGATAGTGCATGACTTGGGGATCAATTTTAGGCAGCATAGTTATAGCCTTTTGGATTGCGCGCACCATATCACTTGGATGAGGTTCTGCCAAAACAATCATGTCATCTGGTACAACCTATAGTAAGGAAGTGAATCTATATCAAACCCCACATGATCGTAGTCCAAACTATTGGAATTGACAAGAAACTGAAGTGTATAAGAAAATTTCTCAAAGATAAACTACATAAAGGAATTTATATATCAAATAAGAATAGAAAAAAATACTTGTGGTGCCTACCTCAGGAACACCTCCGACACGCGTGCTGACTGTTAACAATCCACAACTAGCAGCCTCTAATATGGCTATGCAAAAAGCTTCTGTTAAGGAACTGTAACAGCACAAAGGTCAGGTAGGACACCAGATACAAAATAAATAATATCAGATACGACTCAGAATGATAAAGTTCATGTCTTTAATATCTTCAAATCAATAACTTAAAATCAGAAAAGATGTATTTGTGACACAACTTAGCTTGGATCAGATATTGAATGTTTGAAGTGGATTCATGTCATAGGTCAGCATGCTACGTTTACCAACCAAGGATACATAAGCAAAAGGTAGAAAGTATGAACAATCAACAGTTATTACGGGGTTATTTGGGTGAAATGGTGCCCCTTTGCTCCAGAGGTCATGCAACAAACTGGTGCACATTTCTTCTTAGATTGACAATTTAAACATGCTAGTAAGTGAAATTTCAAATACTTATGGTTAATAACAGCAATAGGTGCTCTACAGGTCAATGACATTAATTTAACAAATCCCCTGGGTTTATAGAATAGTTATCTTCATGCCATGTCATTCAGGGCCCTAAAGTACCTGTTGATCTAAAGTACTATGAAACTTTTGAGGCCTAACTGACATTGTGCGAATGGAACATCACTCTCAACCATATAAAGGATGGATAAAAACTAAAATGCTCTTTGTATTCACTTCAATGATTTATAGAATCAGTTACTCAAATCTTAGATTGCTTCCTTTTTCTTAAAGATGTTACTCAAAACTAGAACTGAGAAGTAAGATAGATGAGAAGAGATGAAAATTTTAAAATATTGATGACTTGATATACATCAAATTAAGTTAGAAAATTTACTCTTCAAGCTTCAGCCACTTAAAATGGTTTCATTATCACCCTTATATTTGAAGCAAAAAATTAAGGAAATTATTCCCAACAGCTAAAGAAGAATTAAGCCGCATATCTCTAAGACCAGAAATGTTGTATAATAGTGAATCTCGGGCAGCGAAATAACAATAATAGAAAAAACAAGTGTTGCTGTACCAAAAAAAAAATGAAAAAACAAGTGTTGAAGATGCAACAGATAATTAAAAATTATGACAGAGTATAAATTCATAACCATAAAACTTAAAGAAAGAACTAAATAACTTTTCCAGGATGCCAAACCTGTTTAAGAAAATATGCCCTTTTATTAGAACATCCCTGACGTTTGTATGTTGTACAGCTCCCAACAAATCAACTCGATCTTGAAGAGAATGCTTTTCTCTCATTTCCTCCAACCGTACACGTTTAGGTCCATCACCTCCAATAGTGAAACGAACCTTCAAATGGGATACATAAGTTATGTCTTTAATGTCTACACTTAAGGTACAAAATTCTAAAAATTACAATTTATTTGGCCATTATTTCACTTGATTCAATTAGGCTCCTACATAAGGAACCAACAAATAGCAACACTTGAACACCAATAATCATATAAATATTGTGAAAATGAATATTAAAAGGGTCAACGATGTTGCTCTCTGTCAATGGACAACGTTTCTATCACAATAATGACAATATAGATGAAACGTCTTAGTGTCGACTTCAAAATTTTGAATAATGCAAAGAGGTTAAGGTTCAAATAGAAGATAGGATGAATATATTGCAACTTTCTTTGTCATGAAGCACCAGCAGGACAAAAAGGGAAATCATTCCAAGAGGGGGGACATAAGTTAATACCATTATGTCCACATTAAACAAAAATCTAGATCCAAATTTCTTATACTGCGTCATGCAAAACAAGCCAACTTACATTAGGATGCAATCGGCACACTTCTGGAATGACTTCGACAAGCAAGTCGGCTCCTTTACGGTAAACCAATCGACTGATAACAACAATAACAATTTCAGATCTGCTAGGACGCTTCTCCGTCTCACACACTGGCTTAAACATGGCAGTGTCAACAGCATTAGGTATTACAAAAACCTTCTCCGGCGCCAAACCCGATCTCAAAACCGTGTTCTCCTTACTTGTATGAGAAACACATATAGCCTGACTCACATCTGCCAAGGTAAACTGCAAAACCTTGTTCATGTGAATGCTTCCAGCATCACTAAAACCATTCAAGGAATGATCGGTAAACACAACCTTGTATCCCATGATTCTAGCATGCATAAGGGCCTCATGACAAAGTGTTGAAAAAGTTTGATGTCCATGCACAACGGTAATTCTTTCTCGAGTGAGAATAGTTCTTATAATTGGGAGTGTTCCATACAAAGTTGGAAATGTGTTCTGATTAAAGAATGGTCTCCATGGAACATAGTAGACTTTTAAACCACCTGTCATGTATCTAACCCCAGAGCGTCTTCCATAAGCATGAGTTACAACCACCACCTGATCATTGGTAGTTACATTTTAATTCAATTCAAAAACATCGCAAATAAGTTATAAATATATCAGTCCTGATTTGAAGAGTGTGTAATCATGTTATGTTGCTACGTGAATGAAAAAGTGCAAAATGATTAAAGCAGCTTAAGGCTCTGTTTGGATAATCAGCTTAATTAATTAAGCTTCTATAGCATAAACATTTATCATATAAGTGGTTAAAGCAGTATATAAGGTGAAATAAGTGAGTTTCATTAAGCAGACCTAGAATGGTGAAAAATGGATAATGTGATACCTTATGGCCTAAGTTGAGCAAGCATTGAGAGAGGCAGTAGATGTGATTCTCGACACCACCAACATTGGGATAGAAAAAATCAGAGACCATAAGAATCGAATGCTTTTCATTTTCACGATCACCCATCACTACCAAAACTAAAATTTCCTTTTCCTTTCGAAATGGATTGCTTCCTTCTTCTGATCAATGCCGGTAGGTGGAGGGAAGCAGCGTAGATCAACGGCGGCAGGTCGACGATATGAACATGGCGTCCGCTGTGTTTTGCATCATCACGTTTGGACTTGAAACCTTGCGGCATTGCATATATCGAGAAACTTTGTACGTGTGTAGTCCACTAGAGTCAAAAACGTTTTTTTTTTTTTTTGTTGGTATAAATAAGAACAAATAATTATGAGCAAATAGTCACTTTAATCATAACTCTGCACCTCGCTGTCACATGGGTCCTGACTCAGAATTAAATACAAAGAAATCCTTGACTCTACACTTCCGTTATCACTTTAGTCCCTGACGTTAAATAATTCTGTTAAATGTGTCACATGGACTAAAGTGAAAGTAGAAAATGGTCACTTTAGTCCCTGAACCAAAAATCAATATCCCCAATTTGAATCTCAAATCCCTAAATGTCATCCCTAAATCCCTAAAAAAAAATATACCCTAATATGTGACTTTTTTCTCTTGTCAAAAAAAAAGAAGTGACTTTTTTCTAAACATTGTAGACTTTTTTTTCTTTAGATATATTGAATATTGTATATTCTATAAATTGTATTGAAAGTTTTATGTATTTTTTATGCTTAACGGTAAAACTTTGTCCACAGCATTAAACAACAAATTGAGTAACAAAAAAAAATTACGTTGATGTTATTAATCTCTATTTTTTAATTTTATATAAAAAAACGCTATATTTTGACAAAAAAAGAAGTTATATTAATATTGTCAAATAAGATAATAAATTATGGATTTGAGATTTTCAATTCAAGGAATTTAGGGATGATATTTAAGGATTTGAGATTTAGGGATTTAGAGATTTTAGATTCAAGTTGAGGATATTGATTTTTGGTTCAGGGACTAAAGTGACAATTTTCTACTTTCACTTTAGTCCTTGTGACACATTTAACAAAATTATTTAACGTCAAGGACTGAAGTGATAACGGAAGTGCAGAGTCAGGGACTTCTTTATATTTAATCCGGAGTCAGGGACCTATGTGACAGCGAGGTGCAGAGTCAAGGACTAAAGTGACTATTTGCTCAATAATTATTTTTGGCCGAACTCGTGACGAATAATCACACTAGTTACTTTTTGGTTAAATTACAGTTTGTAGTCCTTTTAATTAGGTTGGTCACACATATGTCTTTTAAGTTTGAGGTTTATAAAATATTGGTCTTTTAAGTTATTTTTGTCACATATAAGTCATTTAAGTTTGTAAACATTTTCAATTTAATCCTTCTGCCACATCATCATTTTCGTTAACAGAAGGACTAAATTGAAAAAATTTACAAACTTAAAGAACTTATGTGTGACCAAAATAATTTAAAGTATTTGTTACAAACCTCAAACTTAAAGGACCTCTCGTATAATTTAGCCTTAGTTTTTTAATGTATTGAAATTTCAACATAGTTTTTGATAATGCACATCATTATGAAAATAGTCTCGGACTATTCCCCCTTTTTATTTTGGTAAAAAAATGTACTCTAAGGTAACTGAGATAGATTGACCTCTTTTAAGAATGAATCTTCATACGCACCGGTTAAATATCAAATTGTTAAAAGACTCAAGTATCTACCACCATTTATGTCACACTCGATTGCATCATACCCCAAATTTTGACCAGTTAAAATTTTTATACTTATTTTAAAGGCTGAGAAGTTTCGTCGTTTCAGACGAAATTTCGACAGAGAGGTTACTTTGAAGTACCTCATTTTGGTTCTGAGAGGCGGTCGTTTTATGTTTTATTATTATTATTATTATTATTTTGTTTTATTCTTTTTTTATACTTATTTTAATGTGTTTTTTTTATTTTATTATTATTTTAAATTTTCTTTTTGTTATTAATTAACCTTTTCTTTCACACCAAATGCATCCCATCATTGTTTTTTCCCTTAGTTACTTGTTTTACAAGTTAACTTCAAATTTTCCTTTTTTTTTATGCATTTTTTATTTATTTTTTTTCTTTTCACATTTTTATTTTGTTACTTCGTTCTAAAGAAAACTCAATTTCATCACACCAAACATTCCAATTTCAATTCCTGTCATTTCTATTACATTTCTATTCACAAAAATCACAAACTTTACACCATTTTGTTTTGTTATTTTCAAAGTCACAAAATTCATTTTCAAAAATTCAAAAAAACAATAATCTTCACAAATTCACCCAAAATGCACATTTCACTCCCATTTCATTTACTTCACCACAATTTGTGCATCTAGAATCATCTTCACACATAACACCTCATCATTATCCAACACATCATCGTTTACCACCAAAAATCATCCAAAAAAGTCACAAAAAACTCATCTTTTTGCAAAATTCCAAACTACCCTTTCTTACCCACCACTTAACTAATTCTTGCACTCTTGATGACCAAGTTACTCCCTCTATAACTACCCAACAACTCACAGAGAGAGGGGCCGAAATTTTGAGTTCACAAAATCACCATTTTCATCAAAAATTCCAAAATCTTCATTTCTCCATGAAACTTCACCATTCTTCAATCAAAAGTTCATAAACACTTCCAACAAACCAAAAACACACAAAAACTCAAGAAAAACCACCCAAATTCGTGAATTCAAAACCACAACTTCTCAAGAAAAAGTGATAGTTAGTTAGACCATTTCAAGGCTAAATTAAGGTGAGTTTTGATACCCCTGGAGTTGTTATGAAGCTTTCCCTTTAATTAATTTTGTTTAATTCACTATTTTTTTTAGTTTTATTTTTTTTGGGTCAAAACTTTTTTTTTTCACTTTTCTCTCTATACAAACATTCACTGTGAAATCTAAGTTTGATTTATGATCAGCGTGAAAATCCAATCAAAATGATATTTTAGTTTGTGCAATTTGGTGAACATTTGAGGTTTTAAGATTTTGAAGTGATGGTGTTGTTGTTGTTGGTGTTTTACGTGAACTAGAGGAAGAAGAAGGAGTTGACCTCCTTCCTTCCTTGTTGACCGTAAGCCCCACACTCAATTTTTGTCCTATATGCAGTTTTTCTTTTGCACCTCCACCCCTTTTTCAGATCTGCACCCCCTTCTTTTTTCATTTCTTTTTTGGCATTTTTCTTTATTATTTCTCTAGCTTTTATTTATTTATTTTTGTTATTTTTTCCCGCATATCTAGAAATATGCAACATCACATCATTTTTTTTCTTTTTTTATTTTCCTTTATTTATTTTATTTAGTTTACTTTAGTGTTATTTCATGCATTTTTTTTCCTTTTTACTTACTTGTTTTATTAAGTTTATCTTTACCATTTTTATTTCTTGCATTTTTATTTTACTTACTTTATTTAATTGCTGTTTTTTTATTTTTTTTAGCATTATCATCTCATCTTTTATTTTCTTTTATTATCCATTTATTTGTTTTATTTTTAGTGTAGTTTAGTGTAATTATCTCTTTTCTTTTTCCTTTTTTATTATTTATTTACTGTTTTTTTATTTATTATTATTATTATTATCTCGTCTTTTTTTTTTTTTTTTTATTTTTT
>Ga0228710_1006930_pt1 | contig 16946 bp, 6 predicted proteins | sample MedpolnodulmetaG_FD_177995 | JGI IMG/M metagenome (GOLD analysis project Ga0228710, IMG submission 177995) | Root nodule microbial communities from Medicago polymorpha collected in Santa Monica, California, United States - pink nodules | ecosystem: Host-associated > Plants > Roots > Nodule... | reverse complement strand
AACCACTCCGAAACAAAAACACTAGATCCAAGCATAGCAGAAATTAAGGATTCACTATTTATTAAAAAAATAGAGAATATTTCAAATCATAAAAACAAAGTGTTGGGCAAATTACCAGAAAATTTATCTGGTACGAGGATGTAACTATCTTGGTCGGAGCAACTCTTTCTCGTTTCTGTCGCAGAACCTGAGTGAGTCCCACAAAGATTAAACAAAAAAATGTCTCACTTTCAACACGAAAAAAAAGTGAAATGAAACCAAACTCAAAGAAGAAAACCAATGACAGTCTTAAATAAAATAATTGAGTTTCACCTGTAACAGAATAATCTGATGTAAACTTTTCAGAACTGTTCTTTGTACTAAGCCAATTCTTCACAGCTAATTTCGGCCATGACTGCAGCAACAAAATTAAAATGAAAAAATAGTTTTTATATGAAAAAAGTGCATTATTGTTGGTATAGCAATAGATTAAGACAGCAAGAGAATGCGCATACCTTGGATTTTTTCGATTCTATTTTCATTGCTCTTCCACTTTCAAGATCGCTTAAAAACTGATACAAACAAATAATATAGCAATTGAATGATCAGAAAAATCTATATGGATGTGCAGATGCCAACTATTTTAATAGCAAATTTATCAAAATCTAACATGGAAATCATTGAATTAAATAATTCAATTTGAGGAATTTTTTTATTAATGGAAGCAAGTTATAAATGGAAAAAATAAAGTATATATTAGAAGGATCTAGACATTTATTTTTCTTGTACGTTAAGATTTTGTTAATGTTTGATATTATAAGCGATTAATCTCAACGAAAATATAAAAGAACTAGTTGAAGGGAGAACGGGGACAGCTTTTGAGTCAAAACAAAATTCATATACTAATATTTAAGATAGAATAGATAATATATATAGAGAAAGTTCACCGTTTTGTTCAAAGTTTTGTGCTTTACAGATAATAAAAAACCATATATACTTGTATATATATATAGGATGAATGATTAGAAAGAATCACAAAAGAGTTTAGTATCTTTAAAACAAATATTGAAAAAGGTGCAACTTTTTTATGACTTTGCTCATATGCTACAAAGAAATATACTTGCCAATTTACCAAAGCAAAAATATGAGAGTAACTATATAAGTGAATGAACCGCATATAGGAAGTTATTAAAACGTGGGTCAACAGCATTGCTATAAGAGAGTCATGCGTGACGGTTTTTTGAGAAGCAAGAGAAAACTAAACTACTACTACTATTACTATTAGTGTTTTTTTGAATGAAAATGGATGAGTAAAATATGAAGCTATAGCACCAAATATATAAGTTGAGGAAAAAGTTACTTACAAATAATATTGACCAAGAACGTGGGCGTAACGTAAGGTTTGAGTTTAATGAGAGAATGATGGTGAAAAGACAAAGCTATTTCTTAACCAAGCTTCAATGAATTTTTGTAATGGAAGAAGGGAACAGAGATGAAAGGATAAGGGTATAGTGTTTGAGATTGAAAAGGTTTTGAGTTCCTTGGGAAAGGAAAAAGGTTATATGGGAGCTGAGATTTGAGAATAGGGGATGGTGCACATAACTTAATTTTCTTTTATATAGGAGTGTAGGAGTATACTACGTACGTAAAACAATTTAAAACATTAATGTAACTTTCAAATAAGATCTCTAATTATAATATCGTTTTTTAGAGGGGAGAAAACCACTTTATAAGTGCTGTTCTGGCACTTTTGGGTCAAAAAATTGTAACATCAAATCTTGGCCGTACACCTTTCGTGCAAGCCTAGTTGGCATCTACAAGTCTTTTGGTTTCGTGAAGGTGTAAGGTAGGAAGGGGAGGGAGAGGTTATAACTTTTAATTGAAGGATGGGAAATATGAGAAAAATTAAGCTATCTTATAATTGATTGTTAATAGCTGAAAAGTAAATAGATTAATATTAAAGTGTTTAGTAAGTAATATCTGAGGTGATTGATAAATACAAAATCACATAAAATTATAAGTATGTTTAATATTTTATAAACTATATTTATAAATATTTTTAATTAATATATTTATCTTTAAAAAAATTAGTGTATTTATGTTAAATATTTTAATTTATTTCAAAGTAATTTTTATCTTTAAAATGATAATTGTGATATATGAATTCAATTGAGATTTTTTTTTAACAAATCTTTTTGACTTGATAATCATACATTTTTTTATGGAATTAATTTAATTAACAAATCTTTTTGACTTGATAATCATACATTTTTTTATGGAATTTATTTAATTAACAAATCTTTTTGACTTGATAATCATACATTTTTTTATGAATTTTTTTTATTTTTAAGTGGTAAATATTATATCTTTCAAAAAACTTATGATCAATCTGTTTAAAAAAACTTATGATTAATATAAGATTAATATGCACTAGTGTACGCATATATGTTTTTTTAAGTGGTAAAACTTATGATTAATATGTATTAGTGTAGGCATATACGTTTTATTTATAAGCAGGATAATGCATGGTTGTGGCGTGACAGTATAGAGATCAACAATTAAAGAGACCACAATAGCATCTACATCTATGTCATTTATATTGATAGCATAAATGGACATCATTCAATATATTATATTACTTCACACTTTTTAATTATTTAATTTTAAACTACTCAATTATTACTTCACACTTTTTAATTATTTAATTTTAAACTACTCAATTGCATTTTTTAAGTATCCATACTACTCATTCAAAACTTTAAAACGGGTTCATTAATTTTACAATAAACTCTAAATTTATATAATTTTTCTCCATGGCTCCTTGCGCAACATTTGTGCAGGTAGATGATGAGATGATGAAAACTAAAGAAGAGAGCGCCACTAAAAATAAAGAGTGATCGACATGACACAATTACAATATATACATATTTTTATTTTTGTTTAGTCCGTCAACATGTCGGTCGATTAATAATTTGAAATTATGTAAAATCGAGTCTAATTACTATCTACATTATATTCGAGTTTTAAAATATTATTTTGGTACAAAACATTTCAGTTTAGATTATATTATGTTTAAATTGATTATTTCTCTTAACCTTCGATACACAAGCAATCAATGATGGATGTTGTCATATCAAGTTAATGAATATAAAAACACATGAATTGTCATATTGATTCATTGATTTGCCAATATCATTATATGCGTGTGTATTTATATATATGTAAAATAATTATTATACACATGAGTTTGTATTGTGAAATTAGTGATGATCTCACTCACACCTAGCTACGTGAATTTCCTAAGATTTGGGTTCAATACGTGCCAAGTTTGTTTGCAAGGTCAAAGCTTGGCTAAAATTAAAATGAAAAGGAAATCCATTTATATTTAAAATCCATATTTAATTAGCCATCTTTGCTATCTATATCATTCAGATTCAAGGCTAAAATGGACTAAGTATGCGCCCCTTTTTAGAACAAGTTAAGATTTAGAGCTATTAAGACAAAGTGTCATGCTCACAATGTAGTTTACTGTCCTTGTGGCATGCTCTCAATAGTTGCATAAGATTCTAAGGATCAAGCCTATATCACCTAATCCATCTAAGTGACAAAAAAAACTAAGATAATCATTAAACAAAACGAAAAGTTATAATTTTTTATGCAAAATTTTATTGAAAGGGACTATAAGAAATACTCCATTTCATATATAATAATAAAGAAAGAAAATAAAATCCTAATAGAGACAATTTCATACAATTTATATATGATTATTACACCATTGTTTGAAAGAGACATGAGAGCCATCTAGCTTGACACGAAAGCAAGACCGGTTTTTAGTCGCCATATACAATTTACACAACTTTGAAAATGGGTATCAATACATTAAAAACAAATGTACTCTCCTTCTGTTTTTTTTTTTTACAAAATAAATAATATTCATTCAAATTGATAGAGTACATTGATATAATGCAAATTCGCCAAAAACAAAAAGGATGAATTTGTGAACAGACTCACAGCATCCATGTTAATAGTATAACACGACAAAGTGCAAATGCCGACACATATGACTATATTTAAATCTCCGGAATAACCATGTCTCCGGATCTGCAACGTGGATGACGCCATAGTCATTGATTGGATTTGCACTAGCTTATCTGACAATCTGAACCGATCAAATACCTGAGAGCAACAAGAAAAACAAACAACGTCGCACAAAGACGACGAACAAACCAACGTTGCAAGAAGACGACGAAATCACAAAATAAAAAATGAAATAGATGTGAAAATCACTTATTTCAATAAGATGGAAAGAGAAAAATGAGTTAGAGGGGTGATTTTGGGTCAAAAATTGATCCTAAATCACCCCTCTTTGGTAGATGAAGGAAAAGAAACTAGCGTTTTGGCGATGGCCGACAAGAGAGAAAGGGAAAAGAGAGTTATAAGAAGAAATACTATGTACTCTCCCTCTGTTAATATGTGTTCTATTTAACGTATTTATTTTTCTTAAATTATTTTAAAAAAAATTGTGGAAAAAATTATTTTGTTTTTATATAGAATATTAATAATACTAATTAAATCCTTTCATAAGAAATATAGTAACTAGATTGTTTCGATAACACTTTTATTTATTATATTCCTTACAAAAACACTTTTGTTTGATAAATGATCACCACCATCTATCAAGGAAACAAGATCAAACATAAGTTGATGTTGAATGTACTGAAAAAGACAATAAATGGGGTTTTAATTGAGTTTTTATAATCTTTTTGCACAATTCAATTTGACAAAATCCCTTTTGAGATAATATGACTTATATATGTCTTTTCACATACATGTAAATAACAAGTTCAATTAAGTAAAAGAGCTTATAGAAAGAGAAGATCAACACAAAAGATTTATACTAGCTCACTATCAACCTTATAGCTAGTCAATTCTCTAACACATGAAGGATCAACACAAAAATTATATTTCTCTTTTATGATTTTGCAGTGTTGTGTCCAAGAGTTATTTCTTCAATGATGTAAACTTCTTTTGTAATGTGTGTGTGGGGTGTGTGAGAGAGAGAGACGAGACTAGGGTAAAATAAGAACATTGATGAACTTTATAGTCTCTAACGTCTTCTTTGATTTGATCCTACCTTCGTAAAGTAAGTTGTATGTGGGTGGTTCAAAGTATATTTGTACGACCTACCACTTCTCACCTTATACTTTCACATTATCATACTATTTCCTTTCTTCAATAATATTTGTGGTATAGTTCTTAATGAGACAAAGTCAAACCAAAGGTAATGATATGAAGATGTAGTAATTGTTTATAAAGACGCATAAAGACTAATGGTGTGTTGATTGAAAATGGAAATCTGTTCGAGTGTATCTTTGCCAGAGCGTATAATCAGGTGATTTATTTATCATTGTACTACAAAGCAACTTGGTTCTTACGAATGTTCCCAAAGGAATAACGACCTCCTAAAGGTCAAATCCTATATTGTCTATCCTCGTCACGATGGTCTCAATTTTCCACATCGAAATGGCGGCCTTGAGATGCCAAAAACAACATAGAGAATTGGCTGCACAAATTACTATCACCCACCTAGTTGTCTTGCCAAAAGGACGTCATCGTCCAACTTCCAACTTCCTTAACCACCATTTCCTAGAATGAGTCTGATTCAATGTCCACCTTAGAGATTAAAAGATAAATATCGCATCTCCTCAAAGAACAAAAATTTGAGGCCTAAATATTTTAACCTCCAAGGGGATAACCAAAACCGACTACCAAACCTAGCAACCAAAACCTCTCCCAAAGAGAAGACCCACTGATTATGGCTACCATCTTCATTTCTTTCCTCCCCTTGACCCTTCCCTCTCGAAGGAACCATCTTCAGATGTTGGAGATGAGCTTCCAACCCTTGATAGGCATTTTGAGGAAAGAGAGATAAAAAAATTGGAATATTGTTTAACATGTTTAGAAAAACAATCTTTCCACCTAAGCTAACAAACCTATATTGCTAAGACCTAATTCTACTATTGCGCAGAGACTCCCAAACAATGTTCCACAAATCGAGTGTTAACCCTCCGAGTTTATCGAGTTTACGTGTTTAGGTACCAAAATCGTGTTAACTTTGAGGTAAACTCGGTTTCTGGTAAAATCAGAAGGTTTGACCGAGTTAACACTCGGGAAATTCGTGTAAACTCGACCGAGTTTACATCTAAAAAAAATAAAAATAAAATTGGCCCTTTTTTTGTTTCTTTTTTTTCAAAATCCAATTCATTTTCTACAAGTCCAAAGACTGGAACATTTACTGAATAATTACTTTTACAATAACACGTTGTTTCTCAAATGAAATGTTTCTTTTTTTTTTTTCATTGCGTTCTCAAACCATGAACAGGGGAGCACATACCAGTTAGGGTTGCGATTCCGATGGTGGAAATTTAGATTTTGACGTCGATGATTGCGACGCCGGTTAGGGTTGCGGTAGTGGTGTTTGTTGACCTTTTGAAGAAATAAACTAGTTTATTTTTTCGATAGTTTTATTAACAACTTTAGGAACTTGTGAAACTTGTTTTTTTGGATGGCTTAAACTTAGAGACTTATGAAACTTATGATTTTTTTCGTTAATTTTTTTATTTTGATGTTAAGTTGAGCATAACGCGATAGTTTGATATAATTTATCTTTGTAATTAAGTCATATTTTGCACTATTGACCTATTTACAATATTATATTAGTTTACATATGTCATGCATATAATAAATTTTATATAACGAGTTTACCTAAGAAAAACGAGTTGAGGTAAACTCTCCCAAGTACTCACCCTAAGCAAGCTAGCCTCGACAAGTAACCATAGATACCTAAAAGGCATAAACCCTCCTTACAATTCAAGAAGCAAACGTTCTTCCTATTAAACGAGCCTTTAGCATTGATCGCAACAATACATAATCTCAAAGAAATTAACCCGTAGGCCTTAAATGAGCTTAAAGTAGCGACGTATAGTCTTCTTGGTATAAATTTTTTCCATTGTTTGCTTCTCCATGAGCAAGATATCGTTTGCATTCTACATATGATAAATCATAAAACTTGAGTTGGCTAGTAGGAACCCTCGAAACCTATTAAGAGACTCAACCTTGCACATCAAACCCTACAACTACTAATAAAAATAGGAATCGGGCAGCAGAGTCACCTTACTTGATATCCCTCTAGATATTCACTTTCTCGGTTAGACACCGATTATAATGAAATTGGAGGTCTAACTCATCCTTAAAAACTGGTTCATAAGGTGTGGATTGTCTCCTCTATATAAACTTTTATCAAGAGTCTTATCTATCCGATGTGGGACATGAGTTTTTCCCAATACACCCCTGTCACGCCCCGCACTCTTTGGGCTTGGTGCGTGAATCGGTAGGTGGCCCTTGAAATTGACAGGCTCTGATACCATAATGAAATTGGAGGCCTAACTCATCCTTAAAAACCGGTTCATAAGATGAGGATTGTCTCCTCTATATAAACTCTTATCAAGAGTCTTATCTATCCGATGTGAGACATGAGTTTTTCCCAATAGATTAACCATAATCGATAAACAACCGGAGAACACAGACACCATGACCAAAGACCTCCATCTATCATCAAAAATAAATATCCTCAACATATAATCCAAGAAAAATTAGCTAAGTGAATCATTCACTTTTTCAATGTCCGTCTTAAAAATAAGACACTTTCCCCTAAATTTCTTGACCACGTCAATAGTTTCATTCACACCCATTAATATTAATTAGTTCTCATTCTAAAACGGGTATGACCTTAAGTTTGGAGCCATCAATTAAAATTTCCATTTAAGTCTATATGAGCAATTATTTTTTTGAAGCAATCCACATGAGCACTTATATATTTAAACATAATTTGCTTCTGTCATATGCACCCGGATCAACAAGCGACCTAGTGCTATTTAAAATACATGTTTATCTTAAGCAGACAAGTTATATTTCCATGGACACGTTATCTAATCATTCCTGATTTTAATGGAAATTTTGTGGACATACGCATTAAGAAATCTGTCTTTTGACCAAAAAAGATCAAAAGGAACATTAACATATTGCAATATCCAGGCCGGTTCTATAAGATTACTTTTGATAAATTTCTTATTATCACGAGCCAGTAACGAGACAAAATTTAAAAACTGGTCTTATCATAATAACCCTTTATTGGATTTCAAATCTAATATGATGTGTTAATCCTATTCAAATAAATAATTCGATCTCTTAAGAATTTGGACACGCCATGTTTTTTACTCAAGAGAATGTCTCGTGAAACTTGAAACTGAAAATTAATATTTAGCCTGCTGCTGACTCCCATGATTTCCGCCAAACATATAATAACGGCCTCTAGTTTCATTTAAAAAGTTCCACATGATGTGTATTCGTTTGTTTCTTTGACAGATTTGTATATATAGCATAGGTCACAAAAAACAAAAGTTGATCTTTCATACATTTAAATTTGCTTAATGTAAAATGGAAAACAAAAACAAAATTGAGTATAGGGGTCACATATAAAATTGAGTGTAAGAGTGATATCTTTCATCTAATTATAGTTGATGTGGATGATCAATTATTCTAGAAGAGTCATAGTGACAAACGAGGAAAAAATCAAACAATCAAAAGACATTGACTATGTATCTTAACTCAAAATCGAAAGACAATAAGTAATATAGTCAAGTTATCTCTCTTACAAGGAAATTAATTATCTCCATTGGAATCAGTGGTGGAGCCATGATTATTACAAAGTCTGAGCAAAAAAAATTGTGACACATTTATAGGTGTTTAAATAAGAAATTGCAAGCAAATAATCAATAGATCTAAAGAAATTGTCCAATTTATAGGGGTTTATATAAGAAATTCAGATGAATTTACATAAAAATTGCAAAAAAAATATTGGCCGGAGCCCGGGCGCGTGCTCGAGATCGTCGGACGGTCAAACCGCCACTGATTGGAATTCTCTTAAAACTATATGACACCTAGAGCTGGTTAATTAGTACAATATCAATGGAAATAACCAATATCCATATGTTTTGATTTACCCAAGTCTTTATGAAGTGACTTTTATCTCGTCCAGTTGAAAAATAAAATGTTAGGAGTTCCACATCGGGTAACTAAAAGTGTTTGATGTGGTACTTAAGTTATGAGACTTTCTCACCTAATAGACTAGTCTTTTGGGTTGGGTTCTCCTCAGAGGCTTAAGTCCTAACAATTGTTGCTTTCATTGAGAGTCGGACCACGAAAAGTGATACCTATAAACTGGATTAATGTGCTCCACCGAATACTGATAGGCTAGTGAAACCGTCAAAAGAGAAAGGGCTACCATCGAGTCAGTACCGATAGAGTGAAAATCGTTGGCTCTTAAAGTAGTGATTTATCTGAAAATTATAATGTAAGGATACCATTTGTCTATTGCTAAACTCTTAAATATATATCAGATTATTTCAGATTAAGAGTACTTTTTTGCCCCGAGACTGTTTCCAAAAACATGAAACAAATTTCACAGGGCAGTCATATCTAATCACCCAAAAAAATCTAAAAGAGATGTCACAAAGGATAAATAAGTGCGAACCATGTTTATTTATTTAGTTCTTTTGAAAAATATGTTTATTTATTTAATAAATGCTCGCAGTCATGCAAATGTAAATGTGACTGGTTAGTTTATTAGCTAATGAGAAAATTATTGGCATTTGAAGTGTCACAACTGACCTACTTTGAGACGTCTGTTGGTTGAAACACAACTTAAGGGTTCCCACAATTGTCAATGCAACAAGTGGCTAATTGTAAATCAATTATTGAATGAAAGATAAAATTGATAGATTAGAACCCCAATTGGTGTTAATGTTCTTGGTATATAAAAGAAAAACGAAAAAGAAAAAAGAAGATAAAGTGACTTGAATCATTACTCTACTATAGAGTATTTAAGAGAGATGATAAATTTCATCAATTTTCTTGTACCTATTATTAATCATCATTTACCTCAATCAATTATATTATGACAAATGCTACATATAACAAAATTTTGTCCCGATGATTTCACGACATGGTATACCCCAGATTTGCACTAAAGATTTCAATATATATCCATCACTCATGTGACATGCAAAATGAAGATCTAACCGTACAAACAAATTCGTGATTATTCATGATTGTTCTGTCACGGTCAATAGCAAAACTCTTTATATTATGTCAAGTGTAGTTTCTTATGTGTCATTTTAAATCATACAGCACACTTCACTATTGAAGAAAGACCATACAAATAAGTTCGCCAACACATAACCACAATTTCAATTGATGGGACCTTAATTTCTCACTAACATATCTGCCGTACCCTTACTAATTAATACTACAATCCATTTTACTGAAACATGGATTGGGACTACTACCACCTTCCTAATTTGGCTTGCATAAATGCGGGACACGAGTCTTAGAAATAGTAAGTACCAACCTGATACACAATTTTTGTGGTGGTTAGAGCGATTCCTGATTTTGCTTTAACGAATTACATACTATAGTACCTAGCTCAATTAATGTGATGCAATACAGCAAACATTTTAATTGAGCCAGCTTGTTCCTGTCTTCTTTACTTACTAATTATTCTTATACTTATTATATATACATCCAAACGAAAAACAATAGATTTTAATCTTGAATTGAGTTGGCAAAGCCTAAAATTGAATTAAATTAACACATATGGAGCAAATTAGACTATAAAACACATCTTTATTAGGTCCATCGAATCACGTTTTACAAATAATTAGTACCAATTTTCCTTAAGTTGTTTTTTAAACGCGTGTTTGCTGCATATATAATCAAAATCCTATCTACTAAGTTATTTGGTATGAATGTCATGATTAATCGGGCAATAATTAAGCTAGCTAGCTAGCTAGTGTTTGGACTAACATAACATCCATATAATTTAAGATATTGACTATTAGATTAGCATATTCATTATTCATAGATTTTTCAGGAATAATCTTTCGGTGATTGTAATGAGTCTAGAGCTTTTGTAGTAATGACAATGAAGCTTTTTTTAGTTAAACTCTTGCTGTCATTTGCCCACTCCCAGGAGTTGGTACATTGACTTATCTCACTCACCTTCTGTCACGCTTTTTTGTGGTTGTGCTTATCTTAGTTAACCTCAACCTAACCTGCGAATTATACTGCTATGATATAGACTTCAGGTGACTTTTCTTTTTCTTTTTGTGTTAATCCTATGATTTTTAGATCGTCTGGTAACTTGAAATTCGATGGTAAAGATAAGTATAATTTGACAAAAATTATTTTACATAGAAATTACATTTAGATTCTCTAAAACTATTCATTTTTTTGTGAAACTTATTAACTATTAACGTTCAATTGTTTGTTTGGTTAGGTCATATGATTTTATTGATCAGTTTATCATGTACTTAGTGTATCCACTCCAATTGTTTCTTTTCAATGTTACAATGTGACCGTTGAATTTAAGTTTGACACTTTTCCATTATATTGATATAAAATGTAAGATTTAATTCCAACGCTACAATCATGTTGATTGTCTAAGCTATTTTGAAAGTAGACGAAGTTAATGATATTGATTATGTGGATTGATCGTGAACAAGTTTTTAAAGATTGTACATGTGTTTTAACGGTCGTAGACAAAGATCTAATAAAAATGTACTATAGGGTTTAATGGGTGATTTTCAAGGGTTATTATGTTGGTCAAATTCTTACAAGAATAAGCCTTAGAACCTAATGATCAAATGCTTCTAATTGTATTGGTCATGGTTAAAAATGAGGTAGAAAACTAATCGTGCAAACAAAATGCAACACAAAAGATCAATTCAAAAGGGGAACAAAACTTAAAAGATCTATAAAAAAAAATAGTAATTTAAAGAACCGTAAACTTAATTTTGCATTTTTTATGATAAATATTAATTGTTATTTTGTTAGGGGAAGAAGTTAAACCCACGGCCCATGCATGCCCTCCTCAGTCCTCACTCTAACCCTTATGTTCATAACCAAAGCCACCAATTTTCCTTAATTATCTTCACTCCTCTGCCCATCACATCAATTATCGCTCGTGTTGTTTAATTTGGAGAAAAATCTATGGTTAGTTTGGCATCATTACTACTTCTCACACCGTAATTGCGGGTTTTCTTTTTCCAGCTCATATGGTTTAGGAAAACAAAGAAAAAAAAAGTTTGGCATTTAATTTGGTTGCGGTGGTATATTGTACTATTTGGTTATCGAGAAACAAAATTATGTTTTGATAATAGGGTTGCTGACGGTGTACGTACGTAGAAATTTTTTATTATAGTAGTATTAAATTGTAACGTGGGGTGGTTTATAATAGAGTAATGATATATAAATATGTACAGTTTTCTTTCATCTCATGTACAAGGTGTATGAAAATAAATAGTGGCTAACATTTATCGAGGATAAACCTCATTTAATCTTAACTAATCAATAAGTCTTATTATTAACTTATAACCTACTATTCGTATCTCGTCTTAAGTAATTTCTAAGTTATATATTTCATAAATCAATTCTTACTAACAAAAAATCGATTACTCAAAATGTACTTCCTAAAATCCATTTCAAAAACCTAAAAAATGATTATTTTAAACTCGCTTATGTTGGAGCAATTAAAGCTCATGATACCAAATGCTGGAACAACTAAGGCTACCATTTTGTAACTCTATGTTGTTTATGGAAGAAGAAAGTGAAGTTTAAAAAGGAGAGAGAAAGAGAGAGAAAAATTATGAAATAAAACTGATCATTTTACTTATGATTCTCACTTTACAATAATGGGTTCACTTCCCTCATATGATACACTCTTTCATTTTTCACTATATATATTCTTATTTTTGTACGCACACTACAACTTATACACTTTATCAGATACTGTGTTTAACCAACTAACTAACAAACTGTTTTTTTTTTCTTCTTCTAGTCGAACAACTAACAAATAGTTAAAACTAACTAACTATCAGTTTGTCACTACATTACGTTCTGAGCTCAATATTCTGAACTCTAACACTTCTTGTTTTCACTACAAGTAACCTATTACAATTGACTAGATTGAATTACGACTCACAGTTTATAAGATTTCTTGATATTTTGTGAAAAGTAGAACATACTCATTTTCGATTTTGATCGGTAATTTTTTTTTTGCTTTCTTTGAGGGAATATAACATTGTATGGTACATCCTAATAAAATTGATTGAAAGAAGTGTTTATTATTTTTATAAGGATCAAAATGCCCCTTTTTATAGAGTTAAAATAAATAGAGAAGAAATTCAAGTGCCAATCGAATTATGCTCACTACCTTCTTCAAAATGCTCACTTGATTTTTCTTTAGGTGATGCTTAGGTCTTATAAATTTTAGCTTTGAAGAATTAGCCACATGAAAGATTTAAATTTTACCTTTGAAGAATTATGAGTAATTTATCCAACAATCAAATTTTTACTCCACTAGCAAATTTGTTTATGTAGCTAATTTTTTTTGGTTTTTTTATATAAATTACCCACAACTATAAGGTAATTTAAAAAAAAAAAAACTTTATTTTAACTCCATGTATATAAAATTTTCTCTTCTTACACAAGTGTCATGATTAATATTAAAAATGTTACTTCTAAAAAAAATATTGAAATTGTTAATAAAAAAATCATGAGCATTCGAATAAGTTTTTATTTTATTTTTAGGGTAGCATTCGAATAGGCTAGCTGGTATAATTGTAAAAAAAAAAAAAAAATATTGATCCGATTAACTAGAGATCCGATTATATCATTATTTGTCCAAAAAAAAAGTGATCGCGTCTCTTTTAAATATGTTAGTAATTTCCAGCATTTCCGTTGATAAAAATTAATTTGCATGTTAAAAATTGAAAGAAAATAAAAATAATAGTTCAATATGTGATTGAAAGAATACAGACAAATTTAATTTAAAAAATTGGTGTTTACAGAGAAAAAATTTACACAACAACAAATAATCAAACTAAAACATCAAGATTCGGAGCCATCTTTCCAAACAACAACTTCAAATCATTCTCCAATGGCGTCAAGTTCAAGTCCAAGCACATAACCCTTGCACTATTCAATCTCTTTAAAACTGGTAATTTCATAACAACTTGTTCCATTGAAGAAACCTCTTCGTTGATAATAGCTTTATGCCTTCTCATGTGTCCACCCAATGCTTGCCCCAATGAAAAATTTTGCCCACAAATGGAACATTCATGCATTTTGGGCTTATTTCCTAAGCTCAAAGATGTAGAATTTGTAATGACTTCATCCCCTTCTAGCTTTGATCTTTTATGGCTAGCTCTGTGGCCACCTAGTGCTTGAAAGGATGAGAATTTTTTGTTGCACGTTTTGCACTCATATTCCACTGGCGCAAAACTTTTTTGATTTGGTTTATTGTTATGTTGTTGTTGTTGGGGATAAGAGAGCATCATTAGACAATTTGCCAAATTTATGCTTTCTAATCCTTCTATATCTCTTTGTCTCTTCATGGCTACTATATATGTTGATTAATTAACAAAATATGAAGCGATAGTAATTAAGAATTTATGAGTTTATGACTGAAATGTAATGAGTGTGATACAATGAATTGGAGGAGTTGGGATTAATTGGTGAGTAACATTTGGATATGGAGGTTTATATTTATAAGCCATAACTGGAACAAAGTCAATGAGTTTGACTGATTTTATTCAACTATATTTATGGAGGCATGCTTCAAATGTAGAGAAAGTACTTCCTCATCAATTCTAGTATATTGTAGGTCTTTTAGCAAAATATTATTTGTCTATAATATCAACAAAATAAGGGTCTTCTATTTTTATTATTATAATTTTAGTTATTATTAGTATATATTTTCGATTATTTTCTATTTAATTAATGTATAAAATCGTTAAACTTTCAACGTCTAACGGCGGAAAACAAAACAAAAAAATTATGTTTCTGACTTCGCTTTGAGGTTTGACTAGTCCTAATGTAACTCATATAATGACATAAATGTCCTCTTTGCTGATGTAATATTCTAGTTCAATATTGTTGTTTAACTATTGTCTTTTTGGGTATTTCATATAAAGTGTTTTGGACACGTGAGGCTTACACTTAGTTATTTATGACTTATATGAATCTAGATGAACCGCGTGGGAGGTCATGTACTCATCTGTTTATGTTTTTATGTTGTTTGGGTGAGCTACCAACTGAACCGGTCGTGCATTGCGAGCTACCAAGTTGGTTGTTCTTCTTTGAAATGAAACGTGGAATTTACTTTCTTTTTTTCTTTCTAATACTATTTTAATAAACATAAGTACTAAGAATAATTAGTAAAACTAGGGGTGTATATGGGTTGATTTAGGTTGAGTTTGGCCAAACCCAAAACCCTAATCATAGGGTACTCCGGTTTAAGTACCCCTTACATTATTGGGTGGGTATGGACAAACCCGCTAATTTCTTAGTTGAGTTGGATTGTATAATGAGTTACCCAAATTATTTTTCTATTTTTTAATATTAAATGACAAGTACTCATAATTTTTCTTAAATATTACTCTACTTTTTAATTTTCTTAAAACAAATTGGTTAACTTATTTTTACTATAATTTTATGTATCACAGAATAATAAATTATAATATCAAATAATAAACTCCATCATAAAATACTTACAACAAACTAAAGTTGCATATCATAAAATTTCATTAGTATTAAAATAACTAAAAAGTGCAACATCTTATAACTCTAGCATGTTTTGATTTTCATTATATATGATACAATGTATATGTTTTGGAAATATGATTTGGTTTATGACCATAACCTTTAGTATTTTTCTTCCACCCTATGAAAATAAAGATAAAAAATATTGACATTATTGGGTAAGTGTGTTTTTGGGTTTAAGTCTGATTTTACCCGAAATCCATTTATTTTTATGGATTTTTCATTTTTAAAAAACATACACCCACACAATTACCCGGTCCAAACCATTTTTTTGAGTTTTTCAGTGGGTTTGATCGAATTTTTTGGGTTGACTCGACCCATGTACCCCTAAGTAAAACTATGGACAAACCACTTGTTTATATGTTGTACTAACTCTTAAACTAGTATTAATGTATGACTGAATTCTCTTTTTGACATAATGTACGACTGAATTAATAAAGCTTCAAGATGGACTGCGTGGGTTGACATATACTAATTTGGTCCGCAACAAATAAGAGCATCCATTTGATCATCATAATATGGGGAATATAGTACTATTCTCCGCCTACTAATGTTGCTCAAGTCATGCCCGTATACTTCATGCATTAAACCAGCTAGGTATGCATTTTCACACGCAGTGGTTACACACATGCTGACCAATGCATTTAAGAGTATAATGTCAAGACAGTTCCTTTCACACACACAAAAATAAAATGAGTATGTCAAGACAGTTAAATTTGATGGCCATCATGAGTCAAAAGCCAAATTAAGCAACTAGCAGCGGTCTACAGGGAATGCCTGACACATTCAATTAAGCACAACGTATACTGTATACTCGAATTAGTTATAAGAAAGACTTTTGATTATTGATCATTCTGATGTCATTGTGTACATCATGAAGATATTGGGCTGTTTAATTTATTCATTTTCAAAAAATAAAATAAAAAGTGATTTAGATTTTAGAAGAATTGATTCCCTTAGGAAGATAAAAGTGGAACCAATTTTGATATTTTTTTTTTATAAGGCAAATTTTATTCACGACAAGTTCATGATAATAAAAGGTCTCAGTCTAGGAAGAGATGCGGCATTAAGAGCTATTCGTAGAAGTGGTATACTATTAAGATTTATACGGGATGTAACCTGATACATAATTAGCAAGTGTACTAACTTATATCGAAGTAATAAAATTTATAAGATTCGTATCCACAGGGACTGTTTCAACTTCTACTCGGTAGTAACATTATTATTAAGGATGTTTGTAAAATGAG
>Ga0228710_1006929_pt1 | contig 16946 bp, 6 predicted proteins | sample MedpolnodulmetaG_FD_177995 | JGI IMG/M metagenome (GOLD analysis project Ga0228710, IMG submission 177995) | Root nodule microbial communities from Medicago polymorpha collected in Santa Monica, California, United States - pink nodules | ecosystem: Host-associated > Plants > Roots > Nodule... | reverse complement strand
ATCTTCCCTTTATGTAATTCCCCTAAAATAAAATCTTCACTTTATGTAGATACAACGAAGGAACGGGGAACCAAACAAACTAGAGATTAGAAAAGGTCTTTTATTTCTGCTGATTGAGTTTCGTAGAAGACCACACACTACCACTAGTACTTGTCTTGACTTGTTTCTGTTGACCTTCCTCTATCATCAACTCTTACCTTGCTATAAATAAGCCTCAAATAATCTCTTCCTCTTCAAATTATCACTTCAACTCCCTCTAGCTCCTCTTTCCCTTCTATTAAAGTTGGCATCAAGAGTTCTTCTACCTTAGCTCCAAAGCTTCCATAACAATGAAGGTTAGCACTTTACCCTGATTAAAAGTTAAAACCACTTTTATTTTCTTTATCATAGCTAAAATATGTTTTTGTGAGTTTTCCCTATCTTATGTAAAATTTCAAGATTGAATTTGAACACTTCTTTAGTACACTTAATTTGAGAGTTTATTTTAGTTTTAATTATTAGTATTCCAATTTTTCAATTACTGCTTTGTCTTTTTCGGTAGTTTCATTGCATAATATTGCAGTAGAAAGAAAGTGAGTGTCCAGTCCTAACAACTACTTGGTTTTTCTATGACAGAAAGTTGTGTTAAAGTTGGAAATAAATGAAGACAAAATCAAGCAAAAAGCTATGAAGGCAGTCTCTGGCCTTTCAGGTATTGAATCAAATGCAATTCTGTTTATTTGTTTCATGATGAAAATAAAATCATATTGATTATGCATCATCAATACTGGGGTCGTGTACGGCCACAATCCAAATACTCCTAAATTTGGACCGTCTAATCTAGATTTTAAATTTGATAGTATTTTAGATTTGAAAAAAAATAAATTAAATCTACATGAAATCTGATTAGACAGTTTAGATGTGACTTACTGCATACCGTCACACTGGACACAATCCTAATCCGTATCATCAATTGTTCATTGATATTATTTTTGTGATATATTGAGATTGTATTTGTAATATTGTTGCAGGGGTTGAATCAGTTTCAATAGACATGAAAGACAAGAAGATGACTTTAATAGGAAATATTGATCCAGTACGTGTAGTGGCTAAGCTAAGGAAGATTTGTCACGCAGAAATACTTTCAGTTGGACCAGCTAAAGAGGAAAAGAAAGAAGAACCTAAAAAAGATGATAAAAAGAAGGAAGGTGATAATAAAGATTCAAAAAAAGAAAATGTGATAATTGATCCTTTCATTTTCTATGGTGCACCTGCCTATTATAATCATCAGATGAAACCACAGTGCAATCCTTATTACAATAGTGCCGTAAGCGTTGAAGAGGATCCTAATGGTTGTGTCATCATCTAAATTTTTTATATTATTTTTGGTAATAATTAATCAGAAAAATAATCATTGTGGTTGTTTTTTGTTTTGTTTATTTGTTTTATTATTTGTAAAAGTAGCATGATGTATATAGTGTTGATTATAATATGAGGCTAGTTTCATTATGTACGTAGTTCATTCTTGACTGATATGTTAATCTAAACTTTCCTTAAAAAAATGTTACTCTAAACTTACATTTCAATTCTCTACAATTATTTCTCCCCTCAAAAAAATTCTCTAGAATTATTTCTTTAGACAGAAATTCCCGAGTAAATTTAGTGGCTGATTTTACTTTAAGAATAATGCTAGTTTCAGCGAATTATTTTTAGCGAAATTATCCCGAAATCATTTTCATTGGACATTTGCCCATGTTTTCCATTCAATTCCTACTTAAAGCAGCCGCATGTATTCTACACATGACTCTAAATAGCGAAATTTCTCGAATGGTTTTCTCGAGATATATAGCAGCACTGTTTACTATAAACAACAGTTATTAAGCGTTCATTGTTTTTCGCCGCTCTTCATTCACACCATTTAGTTTTTTCCTAAAAGAAAACCATCTTCCTTACAATTTTAGCAACAATACATACCTTACAAGGGAAAGAAGCAATGGAACACAATGAGACAAGAGACAACTACTCACCATCACGTAATGTTAGACACAATATTCTTTACTTACTACTGTTATTTATAAAATGTAGTAATTGACAGTAATATTTTGAATTCACTATTGTGAGAGGAAAAGAAACAACTATTTATTTATAAAATAAAATTTAGGTGAATCTTAAATCTTAATCAAAACATATTAAACATTATGACAATAGATTCAAATCAAAACATGATTTTGATGTGGCTTTTTTCTTTCATATTTACTTTTTATTCAAACTATTTTATTTATTTTATCCTTTATACAATACAATTTAAATTAAGAAACTAGTTAAATTCAAATAGAATATCAACTTACTCCACTACAATAGAAACAATGTGAAACACTATAAAAAGAGCTTATTTTAATTTTATTTATTTACTAAAAATATTTAATCATAATATTATATGTGAAAATTAGTATATATTTTTACATTTAATAAACGCAATAAAAAAGTAGATAAATGGATGTCCATCTTTCTGCTAGCATTACAAGAATATCCCTTGTCTCAAATGATTAAACGTGGTTGAATATGTTTCATCATATCAAGCGTAAGCATCATACTCTAGTTTGTTTGAGCACGGCGGCGAATGTAATACAGCGACCTTTAACTTTATTAAGTGAACTAGAAGTGTCTCGTAATTCTCCTTGGTGGACCAGTAATTAGATAATAGTGTTTTTTTTTATTAACCCTTCCGCTCGGAGAAGGGGGCTAATTCGATAAAATAACAAAATTAAGATTGTTCATTTAGAAATTAAACTGAAATTGTCTAAAAAAAATCGTGTTTTAGTGAAAATTAATATCGAAGGAGCTTGACCCCATCTACAAATATTAAAAATTAAATTAGCAATTTAAACTCACTTATCTTTAATTAATAGAGTAAGTTACACTACCTTCCCCTAAAGATGCTTGAATTACACACCCATCCCCTCTTGTGTTAAAATATACATTCCCTCTCCTGAAAAGAAAAATTTACACTCCCCTCCCCTATAAGATGCTTGAATTACAACCTCCATCCTTTAATAATTAAATGTGCACTCCACTTTAATCTATTTTAACTTAAATAAATATGATTATGATATATACTAATTTTGAACCACCGTTTGAGAAAAATAAATTCATTTCTTTATAATTTAAATGTCAATGATAATTAAATTTAAATATTTTGCTATTAATTTTATATTTTATAGTATAAAATTAAATTGTAAATAACCATACTTTATTGTCTTTAGTAATTTTTCACATATTTTAATTTTATTTTGGGTTGTTTCATATTTTATATTAGGGTTTAAAGCTATATGTTCATGAAATTGTCAATAAATAATAGCGAAAAATATGTATTCAAATTTTGATTATATTAAAATAGACTTCTAACGTTTTTTTCCCAAAGTATGTTAGATTAATTTTTTTTTTCTAGATTATTAGAAGAAAAAAAATATTGAGGGATTAAAGTGTAGATTTTAACATAAGAGGGAAGAGGAATGTAATGCAAGCTTCTCTTAGGGGAGGGGAGTGAAATATTTTATAATATATTTTGAATAAGAGGGGAGGGGAGTGTATATTTTAGCATAAGAGAGGAGAAGAGTGTAATTCAAACATTTTTGAGGGGAGGAGAGTATAATTTACTCTAATTAATATGTCCAACTCTTTCTTTCAAATAACTTTTTAAATATTTTCAGTAGCAATCTACAGTTTTGACCCATTTATCCACATTTCTAGTTACACAATTTTAATCATTCAATTTTTTCAATTTCTAAAATTGGACGAACCACTTAAAATAATGTTGATGTAGTAAATTTTAATTTGATGTACTTTATCGAGTTTTTTTATCGTTTATTTTATGATATTTCTAGAGGATTCAAGTGAGTTTTTCATGGTTTTGAAAAAAAGTCGATAATGTTTTGTTAAAGTTATTGCGTGTCTTGTAATTATCTAACCAATATCAAAGGTACAAAGTTCATGCAAAGTGAAGAAAAACAAGTGAATTTTGCCTAAAGACCCTGCACACGCCGGTAAACAAAGCATGAAAAGTCCTCCATCTTCTTGCGCGGTACATACACTTAGCATGACAATGGGGTGGGGTGAAGATGAGTTTTGCCTTCTTCGTCCCCTACTCCCATATATTTACCTGTTAATCTACTCATATTCAATGGAGATGAGAAATTAAATCTCATCCCCGTCCCCAATGGATTCAAAAAAAAAATTAAAAAAAAGAGTTTTTTTTAAGCTTTTAATGGTAATGTTTTTAATAAAAAAAGAGTTTTTTTTTAAGCTTTTCAATAGTAATGTTGTAATGCACTATCCAACAATTTGCGCTCATTTTACCATTTCCTTATCGAATAATTCGGTTGCTCCTTTAACTATCAATAAAAGTTCTTATATCATGACAATTATGAAACCAAATAACATGACGTATCATTATCAACCTCAACAAAAACAAAAAAAAAAGACTTTTTTACATTCGGGTAGGGTTTGGGTATGGGTTCGGGATGGGTGCATGTATCTCTGTTACCCGTCTCGTACCCGTATTTTGAAATCGGGGAAAGCCCAAGTCCATACCCAAACCCAGTTAAATCGGGGAAAACCCGTCAAATTAGGGTTGGTTTGGGTGGGTACCCATGAGCACGGGTTTTGTTTCCATGTCTACATACAAGCCCACACACCTCGCGATACCGAACATAAAAATAGGAGAGTTGCGACCAAAGCAACCAGAAATTGCATATTTCAGCCTTGAAAACAAGATTGAAGCTGATTCTCTTCACTTTATGTATTTTTAATTTTATTTCTATTTGATGATGTATTATGTTAGCATTAGTTGTTAAACTATTAGATTAAGCTTGAATGATGACCCTCTTTATAATTGTTTGACAAATGTCATCCTCATAACCTTTTTAATGCAATTAAATTATGCTTATTTAAAATATGTTGTTTTTAATGTTTTTCAACTTTTGATCAACTTTGAATCGAATCTAAGTTATGAGTCACTATTTTTCTTAGGCTTTGGAACCTGTTGTCATGATCTAGATATATCATTGTTTAAGGTAGTTGACCTAAAAATAGGAAATTATGCTTTTACTTTTAGGCTTTGTTTGGCAAGGCCAAGAAATTAGCTTATAGCTTATAACGGATGACTTATAATCTTGTTTGACGAAAAAAGTCTTACTTGATAACAGTTTTTTCACCACGGACTTATAACTTATTTTACAAACTTATAACTTATTTTCTAGACACTATTTCAAGTAGCATTTGAGCTTATAGCTAGCTTATCACATTTTCTTCCAATTTTACCCTTATTATTTTATCTAAAATCCATTTTTATCCTTTACAATTTATTATAATTTAAAATAAAAACTGTACGATTTAATTTAAATACAAGCCATGCGAAAGTCCAAACGGTATCTTAGCTTTGGTGTCATCACGTCTTTTATGTCCTCAAGTAAAATAAAATGGAAGGAATCAATTTTAGATGATTCTAAAAATGAAAGATATTTTATTTTAATGATAAAGTATATAATATATATGAAATTAATAAATATGATTTTGGAAAATAAAAGTTAATTCAATAATATATATAAGATATATGAAAATAATAAATTTAAATTACTAAATTATAAATATTTATATATTAATGAAGATTAATTTTATTATGAATTAAGAATACCATTTTATGTCATTTTACATTTATCAGCTAGTTTAACCGCTGATTTTTTCAAACACTTCAATTAACTTATCAGCTATAAATCATCAGTCATCGACTATAAGCTATCAGCCATCAGCTATAAACTATTAGCTCTCCGCTATTTTTATCGAACTGAGTCTTAGAGTGTGACATCAAATAAGTTGATGTTTTGGACAATTTATCTTCCACCTTAGACATATTTTCCAAGATAAATTCTACATTAAACCACTTTAATAGATGGTTTGTGTTAGGAGTCTCATATCGAATAAATAAAAGTGTTTGTTGTGGTACTTAACTCAGGAGACTCTCCCACCTAACAAATTAGTCTTTTGGGTTGGACTTTCCTCATGGACTTGAGTCCTAAAAGTTTACCGTTTAATTACTTAAAAATAGCTAAAAATTCTAACAATGACAAACATCATCAATTTGAAGTTAAGGTTCATGATCCTTATTATCCTCACAACTAAGACGATAAAGATTTTAACAAGCGTAAAGACGAAGGCAACAGTGAACTTCTAATTCTGAATGACGTTGTTAATGGATGTTAAAGTTTTGAATAAAGTTTTAAGTACCAATCAACCGTAGGTCCACCATAGAACCCACAATAACTAAAATAATAAATTTATCGCTTTTTTTATTTTGATTTATGTAGGTTCCGTTGTTCCACGAAGGAACGGTATATTGGAATTTGGAATCAAACAAACTATAGATTAAAAAAAGTCTTTTATTTCTCCTACTACTAGTTTCGAAGAAGACCACACATTACACTAGTACAGTAGTACTTGTCTTGACTAGTTTCGGTTGACCCAGCCTCTATCATCAACTTTTCCATACCTTATACTATAAATAATCATCAAATTATCATCTTCATTTCATAACTTAATTTCAAATTGAAAAATTATCTCTTCCTCTTCAAATTACCACTTCAATCTCCTTAACTTTTCTTTCCCTCTTATTACAATTTGCATTAAGAGGTCTTCTACCTTAGCTCAGTAACTTCCATAACAATATGAAGGTTAGTTAATACTTTACCTTGATTATAACCATTCTTTTATCTTCTTTATCTTAGGTAAAGTATAATTGGCGAATTTTCCTTTTCTTATGAGCAATTTCTAGCTTGAATTTGAATTAGTTCTTTGGTAATCTTAGTTTTAGAGTTAGAAGGAAAGTAAGTGTTTTATTCTAACAACTACTTGATTTTTCTATGACAGAAAGTTGTGTGAAAGTTGGAAATAAATGAAGACAAAATCAAGCAAAAAGCTATGAAAGCAGTCTCTGGCCTTTCAGGTATTGAATTAACTAAAATTCTGCTTTTTTGTTTCATGAAAAAAATAAATTTTATTGATCATGTGTTATAATATTTATCTTGTGACTCTATACTGTTGGTCACGTCTGAAATGTTTGATCCAGATTTCAAGTTCGATATTTTAGATTAATAAAAAAAATAATCAAAATTTGCATTGAAATTTGATTGGACAGTTTTGATGTGGATGATTGTGTACGGTCACACTACACAATCCAAATCTATAGAATCAATACTTCATTAAATTTTTTAGTGACATGCTAAGATTGTATTTGTAATATTGTTGCAGGGGTTGAATCAGTTTCAATAGACATGAAAGACAAAAAGATGACCATAATATGAGATATTGATCTAGTACGAGTAGTGGCTAAGTTAAGAAAGATTTGTCATGTTGAAATACTTTCAGTTGGACCAGCTAAAGAGGAAAAGAAAGAAGAACCTAAAAAGATGATAAAAAGAAGGAAGATGATAAGAAAGATTAAAAAAAAAGATAATGTGATAATTAATCCTCTCATGCACTATGGTACACCTGCCTATTATAATCATCAGATGAAACCACCAGGGCCGTCCCTGTAAAATCTAAGGCTCGGCTCTCTTAGTAAAAATTGGCCCCTAAAATAATACAATTTTTTTGTAAAAGAGAGAAAAAAAACTAGTGTCATGCTGAAAAATAATACAAATAATAAAATGTGAACAAATGTCATCACTAGGAATTAAGCCGAAGTCAACAAGCTTAACACTCACGTGTTTTACCACTGGGCCATGCCTTCACTGATGTTAAAGTTACAATGCTACAAGTATATATTAACATTTTTTTGTGCATTATATATTAAAAAAAAAAATTTGGGCCCCAAAATTGGGGAGGCCCAGCTCTATAGAGCTGTTTGCACCTCCCCAGGGACGGCCCTGGAAACCACAATACAATTCTTATTATGGTGCGGAAACAAAGTTCTAGTCCAGTTGTGTAGAGTATTATGAAAGATGTCCAAGATTAAATCCCTGGTATTAATGGATTCTCTATATCAAGAGTAAACTTTTCTGGTGGAAAGTTAATTCACTTTCTATGGCCGGCCAAATCACTCTAGCTCAAAGTTGTATTACGAGTTTTCTGAATTATGTGTTGTAATCTTCGGTTAATCCTAAATCTATTTGTGATGATGTGGAGGAACTTTGTAGAAACTTTATTTTGCACTCTACTTCTTTTTTTGAAACAGCGAATGTTATTAATCACAAGCCCGTGCAAGAAGCACTAATAAATTAGGATGAAAGACAATCAAAAGCTAACAACATCCCAAAACTCCAAAATCAACATACCGTGGATGTGCTCCTGATTTTCGGATGTCAAACCATTAATTGATTTGAATCGTCAATCTTTGAACTCTTAACTTTTATTCGTGGGAAGGGAAAAAGTAAGTAAAAACCCTTATGAGATTATTGGATTCGGGGGTTGATTTCGCCGAGGGAAGGTGTTAAGCACCCTACACGACTACGGTACTCCGTAGGAACCTTTTGCCTAATTTATCTTGTGCTCATTCATTTACTTATTTTAAAAATACTTGCCTAAATGTCTGAGTGAAAGAATGGAGGGAGAAGAAGTATGTTTTTGGTTATTTTTATTTGATTTGGAAGGATAAAATCCTTTGCCTACATACCCTAAAAAAAAGGGATCAAAACCAATGTAGTTCACTCTCAAAAATTTATTTGGTGGGTTAGGTTGATTTTAAAGTTTTTGAAAATGGTTTTAAGAAAGGAAAAGGGGCCTTAAGGCATAGAATAATGAAAGAAGTGAGGTTGTTTGATTTTAATTAAAAGAAATCCAAGTCTAATATGGATATTAAAATTGCTTAAAATTTGATTAAGAAAATAAAAGGAAAACAAACTCTTGGGTTAAAATTCAAGGTTTCTTAAGAAAATATTTTTGAAGTTTTGCATATTTGATTTTTTTTGGGAAAATGATTTTTCTAAACTAACGGTTAAAAAACTACATGTTTCAACGTAATAGAAAAATGAAATGTGAAAGGAATTACCGAGAATGTTGGATCCCAAGTAAAATTTCAACCTAAATTACCAGTTGTTTACTTTTAAGGCACTCATATTAGTCAAGTTTTTAATCCTAGTTGGTCCCTAATCCATTTTGGTCCTCACTCGCGGTAATAACATAATGCGATAAAATAAATTTGTGGTGTCGGTGCATTTTTGTTATATGAGTATTACATCAAGCCTAAATACATTCTATGGTCTCAAGAGAAATATAAATGACAAGAATAATAATGTGCATGAATTAAATTACATAATTTCCTATATACACACTAATGAAATGATGAGAATAAAATAAATGACAAGAATTAAATATGCATGCAAAAAATTCTAAGCACAAATGAAATTAGAAATAAATGACAAATAAAATGAGCATAAAATAAATCGCAATTTAAAACAATCAAACAAAAATAAAAAAAGTGGAAATAAACAAATAAAACAAATATTAAAAGATAGAAAGTTTTAAAAGAGAGAACACATTTTTTAGAATAAAAGAGACATTAAAATAAAATAAAAATGGTGTAAAATATATTGAAAAAAATAAATAAAACAAAGGGGCTCAGGCAGGATTAATCTGGATCACTTGATGAATCAGGAGGTTCAGATTCAATCACTGTATCAACTCATCACAGCCACTTGATCAAAGATCAAGAAGTTTAAAAAACAGTATACCATGCACTACAGGGAGGCGCGCATGTAATCACTAAACATGGTCATCATTGGCCGTTAGATCTCAAATCTAACGGTCTAGTCCTGAAGGTACATAGGAGCACCATAGATCAACATGTACGAGATCCTATTAAAGAACAAAGGAGTATAAGTAACAGAAATCAACAAAAAACAATTAAACAAAAAAAAGGCTTCTCTAAGTTAACAGCAAGCTTCACGTGCTCCCTTTCTTTCAAGCTTCTTAAAACATTCAAGAACAACAAGTGTTCTTCGCAAGCCTTTCTAGAAAACAGGGACGGTTGTCATACCTTAAATTTTGACCATTTATTGTCGGTATTTACCCTTTTATCGGTCAAAACTATTTTCTCATGCGTATTTCAAACAGTTTTAAAATTTTATTCGTATTATAGTCGTTTAAAGTGTTTTGTTCGTATCATAGATAGTTAAAACTTTTTAATCGTATTTTTAGTAATTGAAAATCTTCAGTTTGTATCTACTCGTATTTTAAACAGTTAAAAAATCTTTTATTCGTATTTTAAAAACTCGAGTGATTTTGTCGAGGTATTTTAAAATACCTCATTTGGTTACCGAAAGGGATTTTTTTTTATTTATTTAGTTTTTTTAAATGTCATTTATTTATTTAAAATTAGTTTTCGTTTTTTATTATTTATTAGTAATTTTTCGTTTTTTATTATTATTATCAATTAACCATTTTTTTTTAGTCTTTAGAAGCCTTTTGTTTTTATGTGTCCACTTGTCACTTTTTCATTGGTTCTTAGTGTCCCTTTGCCCAAGTCTCAGTTGCAAGGGGATTTTAGTCTTTCCATTGCATCAGAGGAACCCAGCTATAAATAGCAGCTTTTATTTCTGTCACTGTTCACGAAAAATCACTGACTCAGCAGTAGCAGTTATTACAAACAGATTTCCCATTTCTCTTTCTACCAATTCCAGATCAAAGCCAAAAAAAATCAAAAAAAAGTTGAACACTCATGACTGTTCATCACGAGTCTTCATACACAAAATTTCCAGAAGTGATACTGATTCACACTAAATAGCATATCCGATTCGTTTTCAGACCCACACAACCCAAAACCGAAATCAAAACGTGAGTTCAGCTACTGTTAAGAAAATCCGATCGAAATCAACACTCGAATTCGACTGGATCGGAGTAGAAAGAAGAAACAACGAGCATATTGAAGTTTTCCGAAGATTAACCTCCAGATCTTAACCAATTCAAAGAGGTAAACATGTTTGCTTCTTCCTCTTATTTAGTGTTTTTTTTCCGAATCTTTGAATCTAGATCTAGCACGAACTATTTTGCTTTTGAAAAAAACTAAGGTCGGATTCAAACTCTACGTGAAAAAGGATGTGTGAAAACGTGTTTAGTTTTTAAAAAGGTGTTTGGAGGTTTGCCGGCCACCGCGCCGGCGTTCGTTTGGCTCGTCGGAGAAGATAATCACTTGCAGACTCTCTCTCTCTAGGTGAAGGTGTAGAGAGAAAGAGAAGGTTAGGTTGTGTTTGTTTTTTTGGCCAAAATTCAATTTATATACCATTGTTTTCCTGTGTGCACTACTTTGGGATCTTGTTGTATACCTTTAAAGCTAGGCCGTCAGACTGTAGATCTGACGGCCGATGATGCTTCCCTATTTTGATCATGTAAGCGCTGCTTTCCTTCTTTATGGTGCGCTTTCTGTTTGAACCGTCGGATCTTTAATCTGACGGTCGCTGTTGTTCCCAGTATCACTCTTTTGTTTTATGTGTGTTTTTTTGAAAACCTTTGGATCTTTGATTCAGTGGCTGTGATGAAAACACTGTGATTAAATTTGGACCCTCTGATTCATCAGACGGTCCAAATTTATCCAATGCTGAGCCTATTTTCCTTTATTTCTTTCTACTACTTTTTTTACTTATTTACACTACTATTTCTTTTTACATATATAATTTTACTTTCTCGTTTTTTTATTTCCTAACTTTTGTTTGTTTTTGTTTATTTATTTTCATCACTTTTTCTATTATTTCTTTTAACTTGTTTGGTTTCTTATTAATTGTGGTTTACTTTGTTTCTAGTTTATTTAATTTGTGCTTAAAATTGTTGCATGTATATTTAATTCTTGTTATTTATCTTATTGTCGTCATTCGTTTAGGGTGTGTACTAGGATTTGATGTAATTTAATTTATGCACTTTATTTTTCTTGTCATTTATTCTTCTGAAGTTTTAGCATGTATTTAGGAACTATGTAATACTCACATATTAAAAATGCACTGACACCACAAAATTATTTACCGCATTATGTTAAACCGTGAGTGAGGACCAAATTGAATTAGAGACAAACTAGGTTTAAAGGCTTGACTAATTTGAGTGCCTTAAAAGTAAACAACTAGTAATTAGGTTGGAATTTTACTTGGGATCTAACATCCTCGGTAATTCCTTTCACATTTAATTTTTTTCTTTCTGTTACGTTGAAACGTGTAGTTTTTACCGTTAGTTTAGAAAAGTCATTTTTCCCAAAAAAATCAAATATGCAAAACTTCAAAAATATTTTCTTAAGAAAACTTGGAGTTTAACCCAAGAGTTTGTTTTCCCTTTATTTTCTTAATCAAATTTTAAGCAATTTTAATATTCATATTAGACTTGGATTTCTTTTAATTAAAAACAAAACAACCTCACTTCTTTTTTTTTCTCTATGCCTTGAGGGCCCTTTTCCCTTCTTAAAACCATTTTAAAAAACTTTAAAATTAACCTAACCCACCAAAATAATTTTTGAGAGTGAACTACATTGGTTTTGATCCCTTTTTAGGGTATGTAGGCAAAGGAGTTAATCCTTCCAAATCAAATAAAAATAACCAAAAACATACTTCTTCTCCCCTCATTCTTTCACTTAGACATTTAGGCAAGTATTTTCAAAATAAGTAAAGTGAATCAGCACAAGATAAATTAGGCAAACGGTTCCTACGGAGTAGGGTTCTTAACACTTTCCCTCCGCGAAATCAACCCCCGGATCCATAAACTCATAAGGGTTTTTACTTACTTTTTCCCTTCCCACGAATAAAAGTTAAGAGTTCAAAGATTGACGATTCAAATCAATTAATGGTTTGATATCCGAAAATAGAGGAGCACAACGGTGAGTGGTGACAGTTACTCCGGCATGGTGGTCGGTCGGCCACCTACGGCGGCGCCGCCGTACCAGAAGTAGTGAACACCGCCCTTTTGAAATTTTTTACAGTTTTGAGAATCCTTTTCTTCGCTGAGTTTGAAAACAACGTCGGATTTTTTAAAAGCTTAACAAATTGCTCTAGATCTATAATTAAAGATTCGGTTTCCAAACTTTTCTATTTTTTTTTACCTTTTCAAAAAGAAATTCGTTCCACACACAGATTCACAAAATAACACCGAAAAACTCGTTACCTCTTTAGATTGGAGACAGTTAGATCGCGACGGAAAACTTCGATTCTTTTCTTTCACAGATTCGGATCTATATGCTTTCTATATCTTCAACTTGATTCTGTTCATATTTACTTATGGTTGTTTGTGTTCTTGTTTGGATTTTCAAATTGATTGAAACTGTAGTGATATGGGTGTTTGGAATGGAAACGAAAATTTGTTGATGGATATTTGTGGTTGTGAGGTCAATTCGGACAAGGAAAAGGGAAAAGGTTGGTTTATGTATTATATGAAACTTGTTGCTGGAAAATAAGTTCGTGAGTGTTCATGATGATTCATGAAATTTTTGGGATTTTTTGATGTTTTGATCTGAAGAGTTGATGAGAGAGAAGAGAATTGGTGTTTGTGTGACTGATTGGACAGATTTCTGACGCGTTTTCTCTCTCCTCCGAACAGTGTCATAAATGACACTATTTATAGGTGGAAAACTAGGGTTAAATGAAATTTTAGTGGACCAAAGTGCCCCTGACTTGGGCAGCAAGAACCTTGAGGACAAAATGACTAAAAGGACCAATTAACTAAAAAAGAGAATTAAAATAAATATATTAAACACTAGAATTAAATAATAAAATAAATAAGAAACTAAATAATAATAACAATCAAATAAGATAATAACTAAAAACTTAAAATTGTCCTTTCGGAACCAAAAAAATGAGGTATTTTAAAATATCTCTCTGCTGAAATTTCGTTTAAAACGACGGAATTTTACGGCGTTTAAAATACGAATAAAAAACTTTAAAATACGAACAAAAATTTCTAACTAGTCAAAATTTGGGGTATGACACTTATCACTTTAAGCTCGTATTTCCTCTTCAACAAGCCCTCAAGGATACTTATAATGTATACAAAGAAAACCAAAGCTCAAGATAAAAAAAAGGGATATCAACGAATCATGCAGAAGACGTAAAAAGAAAACACTCCTCACCAAAAATGACCTTTCGCTCGGAAACTTCTGGGATCAAGACAAAAAATAAACGAATGGTGGGAGCGTTGTTCTAGTATTCACACAAATATTGAAAGGTTTGTCACCAGCTCCCAACTCAGAGGATGAAATTGAGAAGGGGCCATCTGCAAATGGCTCAGGGACCTAACCTCAAAACTAGTTAAGGGAAGCCTGTCATGTAACTCTCGAAATAAAACGTCATACATAGGAAGGCAAAAACCGTCGTAGGAGATGTATATCCTTTGTCAACCCCATGGCGCTTCACTCGCCATTTGCCATCCAGGGCCTCACCAACAACCCAATCTTTCTACTCCCCAGCCCACCCTTTCATATTTTTTTGTTTATTTAAATTATATTTCAATCTTTTACTTTTTATACATTATACAAGTTTTTTTTTTTTTTTGCAATAAAGAGCATTGAGTCAATCAGAATTTGATGACCCGTAATTTATGTCATAGTAATGCTTCAATTTTTAGGAAAATTGCTCTTCTCCCTTTTAGAATTGCTCATTCCCTTAACTTAGCTAGAGTTAACTTCCGCTCGGTATTTTTCAGCTAGAGTTAACTCCCGCTGACATTTTTAAGATCGGTTGAACCGACTTAGAAAATGATTGAACCGATCTCAAAGAGCCAACATGAGTTTTTGGAAGGGAAAAGAGTAATTTTCCAATTTCAAACCATCTTGAAATGAAACGAGATAGGCCCAATTGGCTCTTAAGTATGCATATAAACAGGGCAGACCCAAGGCATAGGCCAGTGGTGCAACGACTAAAGCCCAACCCCGTAGGGAAGCCAATTTTTTTTGGAGGAAAAAGTTGTATATAGTAAGGCTTCATTTTATGGGGGTATATATAATAACACTTGTAAAAACTCCCCAACAGACTTATGCCCAACAACTCTTCACTTTCTTTTCATACAAAACTATTTCAGAAGGCCCCAAACATTACAAACTTAAGCTCAATTGACTTTCAACTTTTTTTTTTGAAATTTCTTTTCTCACCCTAGTCACTTCTCAAGCCCCTTTAAATTGATAATTTATTTTCATTTGGATTTCGTAATTCAAAGCTTGTTTGTTGTATTTTGGATTTTATAATCCAAATTGTGATTAACTAGTTTTTTCAAAACAGTGACATAAACTATTAAAATGACATAAATGAAAATGACAATTTAAAGAGACATAATACAAATTGTCAAGAATTGAACACAATTTTTTTTTTGTGGGAATTGAACACAATTTATTATTTCATCAATAATTCATAATGCATTTAAACTAACACTATACTTACTGCAACAAATTATTTGATCAAGAATTCATAAGAATCAACTATTTTCTTATTGTTGTTTATATGAGAATTAATTTTGTGAAAATAGATTTGAGGAATTGAAGATATTTGAAATGATTTTTCATCTAAAATACTTGAAGAAACCGCAATCTTACGACTTCCTGATAAAATTGAAGCCTTTTTTGTTGATATTTTGTAAAACGATTGTAGATTCTCAGTGGTGATTTATATATCCTAGTTTTATTATTTCTGTTTTTTTTAAGATATGTTTGATATGCCTACGCCTACATATCATTTTACTTAACTTTATTGGGTTCGGTTTGGCCCCCAACTTTGTTTGTTTTGTTATTCTTTTTATTAATAATACATAAAATGATGTGCATTTGACACACGATTAATGTTGTCGTAATAATTAATGTTTGAGATGTTAACTATCATAATTACTGTGTGTCACATTCATTATTTATAAATATAAAAAAATATGAAGTATTATTTAAGGGATATTTTCTTAAACTTTGCCTAATACCCCCTTCATATAAAACTCGAAAGTGGTTCAACTCTCAAGTCTAATCCACTCATTTACCTTTCATCTCCAAGGCTTCTTTTTTATGTTCAAAAGTGACATTTTTCAATATTTAATTTGTTGTTATAAATCTAAGATTTCAGAGGCACGCATTCTTTTTATCTACCCAAACAAAAGAGTTCTCAAACTATGGGGAGAAAAAAAAACTCTTTAAACTAAACAACCTTAGCGGGTTTAACTACCTACAAATTTTGAAATTCAGGACCTTGTAGCTTCTAATTGGTTTCAACAGATATTAATATCACCATGATCTATGGATGTAATAATACCAATTTTCACAATATCAAATTTAAAATAAAATATACAACGTGCCTTTCATGCTGTCGTAATTGTATTGTTTGATTAGAATAACGATTATAGATACTAATTTTTAGAGGCTTAACAATACTTTAGCATCTATAATATTCTAGATATGCAATCTCTGAATTTGGCTTGTCCCAAATTTGGGGCCAATAATATCCTTTTATGGCGCACCATTGACAATGGTGGTAAGTGGTAACCAATGGAACAAAAAAATGGTTGGCATTTAGGACAATACAGTGCAAGGGCTTTACATAAAAATACAAGAAATAGGGTAATTAAGCTTTTCATTCAGTATTCAAATTTGTCTTATTCATGATTAGTTTTCCCTAGCTTAGAGTGAAAATACACCTAGTTTGACGAGACTGTGAAATAAGCTTAGAAACATTAAAAGCAAGTTCCTCAAATTAAGGAAATTATCTCAAAACTTTAGGGTAAGCAGAAAGAGACTAATTAAGGTATTCTTATCTAGATAGGACGAATGGCGTGTTCTTTTGTGAAGTTTATACAGATTTATTTATTTATTTATATAGACCCCGTTTGGATTGACTTATTTTGAGCTTATGTGAATTTATCTACCCCCATAAGCTTTTTTAAAGGTGTTTGGGTAAATAAATAAAAATAGCTTATCATAGTTTCATAAGCTGCTTATGCCATATTTTAATAAGCCTAAATTTTCAGCTTACCCTCTGGCTTAA
>Ga0228710_1006927_pt1 | contig 16949 bp, 11 predicted proteins | sample MedpolnodulmetaG_FD_177995 | JGI IMG/M metagenome (GOLD analysis project Ga0228710, IMG submission 177995) | Root nodule microbial communities from Medicago polymorpha collected in Santa Monica, California, United States - pink nodules | ecosystem: Host-associated > Plants > Roots > Nodule... | reverse complement strand
TATATATATATATATATATATATATATATATATATATATTGGCTTTATGTTATGGGTGTCGCCTCCACCTGTTTTTTAGTTATAGTGCATATTTAATTGATGGTGTTTGTTTCAGCTTGCAGGTGTTTGTTGGGGTGTGGTTTTGTTTGCATGTTTTTCGGTTGCTGGGGTGTTTTCCCTGTGATGTGTAGGTGGATTTGCGGAGCGCCTCTGATGCGCTAGAATCTTTGAATTATCTTGATTTTCTTACTATCTTTATATATATATATTGCCATTAAAAAAATCAAAATTTTTATTTTTATTTTATAGTTTAAAATGTCAATCTTTAATATAGACCGTCTCATCTTGATCGAACGACTATCGATGTTTAAATGCATGAATGAATGCCTCCTCTAACTGTTGAGAAGCGTGATCCTAAAAGTATGTTTTGAATGACATTGCAATTTTTGAAATCATGGCGAGCCATCAAAATACAAAACATGTACTAAACAATTTTAAAATAATAAATTTGCTCTTTATGTTTTTGAAGATATTTTAGTTGAATTGTTCTTGTGACATATATATTCTTAACATGAATGATCTATACGAAAAATATATCATCTCAATTGTTTTTCTCTTGTGTCTCGCAGTTGTTATCAATCTCATTGTTAATTTTTTTACCCTTATTTTTTATGTTAAAAAGCCAATCTCACATTTTTTCATTCAATGGTGAGATTGATAACAATCGAAAGACATACAAAAATAACCGAGAGCATCCATTCTCATCTATATGATGTAAATTTACTATCAAACAACAAAATTTGAAAAATATGCATATGGTAAAACGATATTAGTGATGTAACATTAGTCTAATTCTATACTTCACTACTTTTAATATTATGGTTTAAATGCAATTTTGATCCCTCTATTTTCAAAACTGTTAACTTTTGATACTCGTTTTTTCCAAACCAACTTTCTCATCCCCCTAATTAGAAAGTCAACAAAAAAAAATTTGGTCCCCCTCCTCTTTGGATAACGTGGCAAGCTCATTAATAACATGGATCATATGTGACATTGTGTATGTGGCACATCTTTTGACAAATCATATCCACTTCATTAAAATTTAAATATAATCATAATATTAAATAACAAATTAATATTAAAATTAAAAAAAATGAAGAATAAAATTATAAACCCTAAACTAATATTTTACTCCCAAATTGATCTGGGACTTAAATAGCTATACATTGTTTTCCATTAAGGTCGGATCAGAGACTTGAATAAAATTAGAAGCCCTCTTTAGCTTTTGGCTAATAGACAATAGCTATATCAGGGACTTGAAGATGATATATTGTTGACATACAAAAATATTTAGAAGATGTTGTTAATTCTGGACTTCGACAGCGGTTGATTTCTCTAATCAAGGTCTGCATTGTGACATTGACATAGATGAGTTTTTATTTTTCTCCAAAGCTGATTGCTTGCTTACCATGTGGATGATGAATTGGAAGGAAATTGAAGGACATGTTCTTGTGTTCTTCAATTTGAGATTTTTTTTATCTTCAATTTGGGAATAAAAGATTAGTTTAGGGTTTCTAATTTTATTCTTCAATTTTTTTTTATAATTTTAATATTAATTTGTTATTTAATTTTATGATTATATTTTAAATTTTAATGAAGTGGATATGATGTGTCACATACACAATGTCACATATGATCCACGTAATTAATGAGCTTGCCACGTCATCCAAAGAGGAGGGGGACCAATTTTTTTTGTTGACTTTTTAATTAGGGGGATGAGAAAGTTGGTTTTGAAAAAACGGGTATCAAAAGTTAATAATTTTATAAATAAGGGGATCAAAATTGCATTTAAGCTTAATATTAATCAATCTTCAACAAAAAATACTTTCATAAAGTATTTCTTTTATGAACAATACCAACGAGAGTTGAGTATAGTATAAAAGACTAATCACTCACAATGTGAATAATCAAAATTTGAACGATAGCAAAATAAATGTATATATTTAATACCAACAACCTCGAATAGAAGTATCTCCGACATAAATATATGTTTAGAAACAAAAAAAGTTAACAATTATTATGTAACAAGTAATAACAAATGGTAAATTATTCAAAAGTCTGAATTTGCAGTTGTAACATTTTCATGCGGTTTTACGCTATTACAATCTCAACCATTGATTTGAGGCTAGATGATTCTAATTTCAAATTCGATTTCACATACTAAAATAATCTCAATTGTCAATTTGAGATTAGACTAGAGGTGTTTAAAACCAAACCAATCCAATAGAAAACCTTAAACCAAACCAACACAAACTGAAAATAGCAAAAAACTGCTTTTTGATTTGGGCATATCCGGGCAAATTTAGCACTTAACCATATAATTTGGTTCAATTTGCAGATTTTATTTTGACAACCAAACCGTAGACTTACTTAATCAAAGTTATTAAATCACTTACTCAACCCTACACTAAACCCAACCCCTTTTTTTTCTCTTTCAAATTAACTTTATGAGTACAATGTAATTGTTTTCAATTCATTAAAAAAAATCCAAATAGTTTCTCGAACGTCTTCCAACTCGACCATATCTTTTCCATCGTCACTCTCAAAGGTAATATAATCAAAATTGTTGACATATTTTGTAAGTTAAACGTTGCCTCATAGAAAAACAAATCCACCTAACCGACGAAAACCACATTTGTTTGGTTCAATTCGATTTATTTTCTAAAATATCAACTAAAACATATCATAATTTTTTGATCTCAAAACCGAACTAAGCCGTACCCAAAAAAAACCTTAGATCGAACGGTCAGGATATAATAGAGCGTTATGTTGTCCAAATTCGGTGTATTTTCCACCTTTGCTTAACATAGGACGGTGACCTTACCTTACGCAAAAGTATTTTAAAGCGTGTTTGGCAATGCAAGAACAAATTCGCTTTTAAGCCATTCAAAAACGCGTAATTTAGAGTCAAAAAACGCGTTCCCAAACACATTCCAATTATACGACAAACAGAGAAGATTCTAGAACTACAAAACAACGCAACCTTGCCTTTCCCTTTTTATCTCATTCTCTCTCCTTATTATCCCTTCTTTCGTTTTTCTTCTTCAATTTCAATCAAACCCTTTTCAATTTCAACCCTAATCTCTCTCTCTCTCTCTCTCTCTCCTTTGATTTGAGCATGGCATCGAAACGGATCCTCAAGGAACTCAAGGATTTGCAGAAGGATCCACCAACATCATGCAGCGCAGGTGAAACAAACAACACAAACAAACCCTTTTTTTCTTTTATCATATAGAATATATTCAACACATAAAGTTTTGATTTTTAGCTTTTTTATTTTGATGCATAATAATTAGATTTTAATGATTTATTTTTGAAAATTATGGATATCCTTTTGTTGTTTTATTGTTTTTATCAATGATTTGTTATGGATCTGTTATTTGAAGGGTTTTTGAGGTGATTTGGATTTATGATTATAGACATGAAACTTTAGGATTCCAAATTATTTGTTAGATATGTTTTGTGTTTTGATGTTTTTATTTTAATAATATTTTTTGTTGTTGTTGATGATGATGATGATGTTTTGTGTTTTAGGTCCTGTGGCTGAGGACATGTTTCATTGGCAAGCAACAATCATGGGACCTGCTGATAGCCCATATGCTGGTGGTGTGTTTTTGGTTTCAATTCATTTTCCTCCGGATTATCCATTCAAGCCACCAAAGGTATTGAAACCCTAGTTTTTTATTTACATTAGTTGCTTTTATGTTTGATCTGTGCTTTTATGTTAATAATTTATTGAGATTTGATTGGTTTTTGTTCAAATTGCTTTTAAACAGAATCAGATCTTTTAAAGTTTTATTCTTTTTGGCGCGTGCTTGTGTGTGTATATAACATATTGTAGTATGTATGTTTTTCTATATATTGCAAGTTTTCCCTCGAATATCAAATCTATCTAGCCGCGCGGTGGCGGGTCTGTTTTGATGGGTGAATGTTTTGCAGGCAAACAATCCCGACAGTGACAATTTTTTATTCGTTTTCAATTAGTGTATTATTTTTGAAAAAAACTTCTATGAGGAGGTTCGAACCGCAGACGTGAGGTAAACGGAAGCGCGTCGATACCACTACGCTAAGATGCAAATCTTTTATTGAACTTTAAATGATTATTATATTTGCTCCCTTCAAAATTATTGATCAAGCTCCGCCTTCATAATAAGTTTTCTTCTCCCATTTTGGGCTTGTACTGCTTGTGCTTGAAACTGCTTTTATATTGATCATTTTCCGTAAAATCGATCCTGTGTATTCTGCAAGGTCGTGGGGTTACCTAACATAAACCTGCCTCAGGAAGCCTCAGGCTATCTGTGTTGCAACTTGCAAGGTCCACCTTACCTCAATGCCGAAGTGGCTGAGAGCCTGAGTGTTTTGCAAACTGTTATATTAGACCTGTTAATTGAAAAAAAAAATAATGATTATTAGTTGGCTGTTTTGTTCTGTTTATGTCTTCCTTTTTTGTTTTCCACCGATCTTTCGGTCCCAGTTTTGCTTGCTTGCATATGTTCATACACACACGCTCACAATTGTCGTCTGAGACAACTTGTTTTTTAATATTTTAAAAAAATACCATCTTGATTACATTTTGTTTCTTGATTTCAAAGACATTATAAAACATATTCTCAAACCAATGAAATTCGTGGATGTTGTTAATATTGACATCAATCCTCCTGAACATTGTTTTATGTTAAAAAGATTTTCCTTCTCTTGCTGATCATGTGATTTGTTAAATTTATGCAGCCAGGTACTTATCTGGTCTAATTAAGTTTGCAAACATCTTGTACTTTGTATCTTATTTGAGAAATGACAGAGTTATTGTCTTGCAATACTGCAGGTTGCATTTAGGACTAAGGTATTCCACCCAAACATCAACAGCAATGGAAGTATTTGTCTCGACATTCTTAAGGAACAATGGAGCCCTGCACTGACCATTTCCAAGGTTTGATTTTACTTGTTGTTCTTGATTATTAATGATTTGTTTTGTATAAGGATTTAGAGTGACAAGCTTTGATAATTGTTTGGAAAATTGAGCATACACTTCCATCAATGAATCATGTTATTTTCACATGTCGAATTTGTCTATGCATGTGTTTTGTACTCTTAGTAGTTCTATTGATACAGATTACACTTGTCTCTTGACATCTTTAACGTGTTTGATGTGTTACTTGTGTTGGTGTCACTTTTTTTTGGGAAAGCTCAGTACTCGGTAGTATTCATAGATTTGAAATCTAGCATAAGAAAATGATTCATGATTTGTTTACACTCCAGCTTTTAAAAACATTTTTTTTTTTTTGGAAGATCAGTTCATAAGATAAAAATTCAGATTAGTAATATTTCAAGTCTAAAAGTAGTTGAATATAGATATCTACTCTAAGTTGACTTGAGTTATAGTTTGTGTCACTTTGATAAGTTGATCATATGATTGATAGGAATTTAATTTAAAGTATTGAATGTATTATCTTTTTCGGTGTTTAATGACCTGCATTTGGAATGTTGTTATCTTTTTCTGTGTTTAATGACCTGCATTTGGAATGTTGTTGTTCTCTTATGTGTCATGGTGTTGTTCCAAATCTTGCAAAAAATAAATCTAACATTCACTATTTTAGGTGCTTTTGTCAATCTGCTCTTTGTTGACGGATCCCAATCCCGATGACCCGCTTGTGCCTGAAATTGCACATATGTACAAGACTGACAGGACCAAGTATGAAGCCACTGCACGCAGCTGGACACAGAAGTATGCCATGGGGTGACCAATTCCTCCCCAGCTGTTAAATGCAACCGTGCGTTTATGTTTTATGTAAAACAAAAGATATTTTGAATGATTGCTTTGTTATTTATTGTCAACATGGAACTCAACCATGGCAATGGGAATTGATTATCATTTTGTGAAAATTCTTAAGACATCTGGTGCAAATTTTCTGCTTGTTGACATTCTATTCCCAAGCAGCGATGATAAATGAAAATTGTAGTTATGAACATGGTGATTATTTTTCGTTGTTCCTGAGATTGAATTATGTTTTTTTTTATGTTATCTGCTGGTTGGCATGCACAACTCCGATTTTGCTGGTTACCAACCTAAAAATCTACCTCCAACAACTTTTCTCTAGTTGGTCCATGCGTTGAACGGTACCACTGAATCATAAGTTCTTTTCACTCTGTCAATCTTCTCTGTCCTAGTCTTGTTTTTGGTTGATTTGTATACCAGTATACAAACTTATAAGGATCCATTTTATTGCATGGACCGTGTTTTGTAAAACAATGAAAGAATTATGAGTTTTTGGATAATGTTATGTGGACCACCAAGACAGCGTAGCCACCGGTATAATGATATTTGTGGACCATAATGGTCCTTTCACGACAGTGAAAACTCACTATTTGGAGTCTTGACATTGGGCGTGTTATGTGCGTGCTTCACAGTTCAAAATACAAAGGGTAATGGATGTGGAGGAAGAGTGCAGTATCACTCACACCGGAAGTTATACCCCACACCCTTGCATTTATACCTTGACCCCAACATTTGTCACAAACTACCAAATTTACCTTTTATATAAAATATAACACAATCACATTTTCACATGTTCACCCCACATTTTTTTCTGGAAAAACGATGGCCCTGAAGAGAGAAAAACTACCAACAAACAGTGAGCCTTCTTTGCCGAACTCATCAATTATTGTCCGTTTCAATCTTTCTTGTATTTGTTCTCTCTTAACCATTTCTTGTGTTTGTTCTCTTAATTGTTTACTGGAATCATTGATTGAGGTTTTATGGATTTGCCAAGGTTTTCTAGATTAGTGGGTTACCGGAATCGTTCACGTAATTGTGTTTTGGATTACCGGAATCGATCTCCGAATCATTGATTCTTGAAAAACGAATGTAAAACGCTTCGATTGATTCTTCTCAAAAAAGTCTCGTATTCATTCCGGAATGTTGCGTGGAGATTTCCTGTTCAGTTTTTTTTTTAATTTTAAAAAGAGAGTTTAATTCTTGATGTTATTACTTTTGAAGTTCACTCGTTCCCTGCCAAAATTTAGTAAGCCTTTTTTTTTGTTTTTTTTAAGTTCTTACGTTTTAAGTTTTTCCCAGAATTTGTGGTGTTATTGTTTGTCTTTTTTATTATGTCCTTCGGTGCAGAGGAATTTTTTTTACTCAGTGGTCCGTGTAGAGTTCTCCGATATAAATTTCGGAAAAGTATATATAAGTTTTTCGTAAGTATTTCGAAAAAGAATAAATTAAATGAGAAACCTGAAGAGTTATCATGTGGGGTGAACTAATTAAATGGGAAATGATAACAGTGATGGCGCTAAATCAATATGTCAAAAGGTTAAATAACAACGAGGGCAAACTTGGAATTTTTAAAAATTTGTAGGGGGTGAAATTACATATGTCAGGTGAGTAATGCTAGCACCACTCTCTTGTGAACACCATCTCTAATATTCACCCTCTTATTGGTTTAAATCAATATGAGTCCACACTTTGAAAATTGAACACACACAAAGTGGTGAGACATATATTTATTTCATCCAATAAAAGAATGAGTGTCAGAGAGAGTATTCAAAAGTGAGTGTTGCTAGCACTCCTTATATTGAGATATATGGTAAAATTTCCTCTTACACTCTATCTAATATTTACTTTTTTATTGGTTGAAACCTATGAGTTTTACTATTGTATATATAACCTATTTTTGAAGTGAGATTCATATTGAGTTGAACCAATATGAGAGTGGGTGTCGGAGAGTGTGCTTAACATTTTTTTTCTTGTTTTTTTTATGAAGTTAAATTAACCTTCCTAAATTGACACTGAGATGATCAAATATAAAATTTTAAGAGGAGTAAACTTCAAGATCTCAAACCAATACCATTAATCCAATTCAAGTGAGTTTGTGTTTAACATTGCTTACCTGCCCTTGTGGTTTTCTGTCCTTAGGGGAGAGGGTGTGAAGAAAAAACGAGTATTTTTTATTCCAAAAAAGCATTTAGGGCAGTGAAAGGAAACATCGTTTTGACACCGTTCAAGAATTGAGTTGACTGACTATGTTGCAACTTGCAACCGAACATGGCAGCCTGCTGGAAAGCACCGGCTAACAGTTGCTACTTTTACAGAATTGTAATATAAACAAACAAAAAATCACAATGCACAAAAGATGTACACTTTATCATAGAAATGAAAAATATATTTAAAAATCTATAATGAATAGGTTGAGGTGGTAAATGATTTAACTAACACGGGTGCACACCTTGGATAAATAAAACATACAAAACAAATATTAAAAAATATTCAAAATAAAACATGTTACTATCTTACTTTAGTCTTGAATTTAAGCCACAAAACAACCATGTTTGATCCTTAAAAAAAAAACCATGTTTGACGGTTTTTAATAGGCTTAAATATGTGTTTCGTCCCTGTATATTTACCCAATTTTGACATTGGTCCCTGCACAATTTTTTGTTAGACATTGGTCTTTGCACTTTGTAAATTTTTGGTTTTAGTCCTTCTGTTAAGTATCTGTTAAAAAAAATCAAAACTATCGGTGTGCCACGTGAACCAATCATGGCACGCCACGTGACACACTAAAAGACAAAAAAAGAATTCAACTTTTTAATTATGATTTTATTCATTATTTTTTAACTTAAAAATATCATTAGTCCTTGCACTTTCAACATTTTTTGATATTAGTCCATGCACTTTAGTATTGCTCCCTAATTTTATTTTTTTAAAAAAAAAACATTCAATGAAATTATTATGTTTTATTATTGTTTTGTTCATTATTTTCATTGAGAATAATCATAAAAATAATCAAAAAAAGATTTTTAGAGAAATAGATCTCAGTATAAACCTATTTTTGATGAATTCATATTGATAATTAAATAAAAGAGAAACTTGTGACATTTTCCTTTAGCATTCTAGGGACCGAAAATGCTGACGTAAATTTTTTACAGGGATTAAAAATTTGATAGAAAATTTGATAGGGACTAAAAATGCTGTCGAAAATTTTTATAGGGACTAAAAAGTACGATTTTATTTTATAGTGACTAAAAATGAAATTCTAAATATTTATAGGGACCATTTACTTAATTAACTCTCCTTTAAATGGAAAGAAAAGCTACTACACTAAAGGAATTAGCAGCATCATCAACATAAATTGAAAATAAAAAAAAAATAAAATCAAAAAAATCTTTTTAAAAAAAGGAATGAGTTTTTTTTAAAAAGATTTTTTTGATTTTGTTTTTTATGATTATTCTCAATAAAAATAATGAACAAAACAATAATAAGACATAATAATTTCATTGAATGTTTTTTTAAAATAAAAAATAAAAAATTCAAGGACTAATACCAAAGTGCAGGGACTAATATAAAAAAATGCTAAAAGTGTAGGGACTAATGATATTTTTAAGTTAAAAAATAATGAATAAATAATAATTAAAAATTTGATTATTTTGTCTTTTAGTGTGCCACGTGGCACAACGTTAGTTTTAGTTTTTTTTTTTAACAGATACTTAACATAAGGACTAAAGCCAAAAGTTTTATAAAGTGTAGAGACCAATGCCAAAAAAAAAAGAGTGTAGGGACCAAAACTAAAATTGGGTGAAAGTGTAGGGACTAAACACACATTTAAGCCTTTTTAATATAAATGTCGTTTTTATTTTAAGAGGAGTGATATTTGTACAACCAATTTTGTACAACTCTTGTGACAACTATTTTTCTCCTCTTTTTCATGGACAAAAACAATGGAGAGAGAAAGAAGAAGAAAGAGATTAAAAACATATGTGAGTATGAGAGAGATAATTGTCTCAAAAATTGTTAAAAAGTAGATGTACAAATATCATTTCCCTTATTTTAAACCATTCAAACCGAAGTTTTTGTGCTTATATTCAAATTTGGACGGTCTATGTAGCATAAAATTGACATTTTTGGATGGTGGAGGTTGGTCAAAACATAGGATTTGTTGTTAAATTTCGGTGAAAATGTATTTTTGGTTGAAAAGTTTCGCTGTTCTTGCATATAAGACCGAGATAGTAAAAGATCACAAATATTTGATAGGTTGATGCTAGGTAATGAGAGGAGCTTGAAAGATCATTGTAGGTGAGTTCAACAATATATATATATATATCTCAACCAAAATCTATGTAAGGTATATGATTTTTTCTAACTTATATATTTCTCAATATCTAATTTTTCATTTGATGTGTGCTTTTTAACTCATACTTAGTACATTAACAATTAGATTTTTGTGTGAGCCTATTGTAAAATCAAACAGAAAAATTAGTATTATGTTGAAAATACCCACTTTAAAATATTTTATTATGTTAAAACAACATTCCCTCCATTCCACAAAGATTGTCATAGCATGTCATTTCACACAAATTAGAAAGAAATTATCATAGATGAATTTTTTTTTAACAACTATACAAAATTAACCATTGATTAATTATATTTATCATAAGCGTAATTTGAAAAACAACAACTTAAAAGTGATATACATAATATTAATTAGACAATACAATCAGTAAAAAATCCGGTCTACATACACCACCAGTGTAACCACTAGATCATTAAAAAGTTTTAACTTTTATACTAACCACTTTTAAACTGAAACACATTTTTTTTTTACACTTATAATGCATGAAAGTAATTTTTGTTCAAAATTACTAAAATTACATTATTGAAAGATAAAAATAACATTATTTTTGAAAAATTTCTCAACAAATATGATACTAATTATTCCAAGACAGATGAAGTATTTTATTTTGGACGACGGAGTGTTGTACATTTTAATTGAAGTCCTACAATTAATTGGAAAAATCTTAGGGGACAAGAAAAAGATAAAATGAATTTAAGTCCCTTAACAAGTACTAGCAGTAGTAGATAGAATTGAAGTCAATAACTAATACTCTCTCCATTTTTAAATATAAGCAAATTTTACTTTTTAAATTCATTCAATTAATAATTTATGTATAGACCAGCCCCTGTGACAAATTTACCAAAAATGAGTCCCTTGGTTACCAAGCAAGGAAGATGAGCCCGTCATCTTCAAATTCTTTTGTTTGTTTTATTACAACAATTATTATTTGCAACTTCTTTGCTCTCCCAATGTAGGTATATCATAACACGTGTTTGACTTGCCAGCATCTTTATTTGCCTTTGCTTCATTCTCAAGCCATAACCTAACCAAACTACAACTTTTTAAGCAATTTCCCATTCAAGAGGGTGTTAATTAACATATCACTTCCTTTGTTCAATTCATCCTTAGCCATATTGCTTTTTGCATCGTTCTAATACAAGGCCTATATGTCTTTATAAATAAATAAATAAATAAAAACAATAAAAAAATATTAAGTTTTACCGAGTAGGATGAAGTTCAAACCTTGATCATGATAAATATGAGATCACCGATCAACTGAACAAAATGTTTATAACTTAATTATTATATAGAATAAATTTATTTTAGACATTTTTGAACCAAAATTTTTGAGGCATAAAAACCATATCTTACACTGCTTTACCATTGAGTCAATCCTCTCCACATTTCATATATGATTATAATAAAGAAATAAATAACTCTCGTCAAGTTCATTATCATCTTTAAGTTTATAATATAATTAACATTACCCCCACATGTAAAGTTCCTTGATAAGGTCATATCATTTGAACACTATAGTGAGTAGTGATTCAACCATGTCTGAATCAATATAGGAAGACATTTCAAGGGGTCAATAATAAGACACACAACTAAACTGAAAAATGATATAGAAACAATTTTGCTTCGACTACACAAACACCTAAATTGAGCACAATAAAAATCACAACTCAAATTTCTACCGTATGTACTAAAAACACATTAAGGATAAAAAACCACGTGACGTGTAGTCTCAAACTTGGTCTATAATTAATGTTTGCAATTTTTGAGTCACACAGAAAGAACATTATAGTACTCCTTATTAATTTTGATACAAAATAGTGAAAATACTACCACTCCTCATCATTAAATTTTAAAATTAAAAACTTCACCCTCTTCTGTCCTTTGTTGCATTAATGATGATATTTCGAGTTTGATTCAGTTAATTTAGGTACTAAGTGTCCTAATAGACAAACTCTAAAAAACAATTGCAGTACATGCCCAACGGTATGGCCACGAGTCATTTACTTATTCGACCGATTTAGTTAGAGTATAATTTTGACTAAATAAAATGTTTTTTTTCTTTCAAAGAAAGACTAAATAAAAAAGTTAGAAACTAAAATAATAATTCGACCAAATAAATAAACTAAACTATAAAAAGTCACGTCAATCGCGCAATTTCATTATTGATTCTGTCTATAGGAACAACGATTGTTGTTTGTTCTAATCTTCCTTCTAAATTGTGCTCCCTAACTTTGATCAAAATTTTCAATTTGATGATTGTGATTTGAGGACTCTAGTACACATTTATTTAAGACCATACGTGGAAGTTTAATAATCATATTTCATAAATGAGACTTAAACAAGATTGAAGCAATGACATTAACAAGCTTGAGTTTTTTTTTTAAACCCGGCATTTTTGCGCATTATTGTGAAAACTAATTCCTTAAGCATTATAGGGCTCAAATAGGCAACAAATTCTCCCTAAACATTGCCTTTAGGACATTGGTTAAGAGAACAATAATAGAAATATTGTGTTGAGAAGTGGTAAAAAGTGATGGATTCAATTTTTTAAAAGTTTGAAAATTGTAGTTTCCGATATAAAACTACTATTTTTGGTTTCCTTAACCATTGCCTTGAGGACACTGGTTAACAAAACCTATTTTTTTAACAATGCTTCATACCCAATATTGAATTCGAACTAAAACTTTAGTTAAATTAAAAGAGACTTATGTCATTTCATTCTCATGTATGGACTCGTAATTTTAGAATACACTCATCTAAGCTAGTTTTGAATACGCTCATCTAATTTGCACCAAAATTTGTAAGAACATAAATGAAATATCTTCAAAAAACACAATATTTTGAATTAGAAGAGCAACGTGTCATGAGGAGTAGGTGCAAGCTGTCTAGATTTTTTATTTCTACTACCGACAATGACATACACACTCACATGACACATCCATAAGGTGAGTCATTAGTCATGACCCTCCCTTCCAAGTTCCACTACTCACTCACTCACTCACACTCCATTTTCCCTCTCCTTAACCCTACCTTCAATATCTTCACCAAAATTCTGACCCTATCACGAGATAAATATTTCTTTCTTCCTCCAATTGGGACACTTCTTAAATACTCTTAAATTCTATCTCTTTTCTCTTCTTTTTATTTCCCTCTCTCTTCCTCTCTTCACTCTCTTCTTATCTTCACCTCCTCTCTCTCTTATTTTCCCGCCAAAATCTCTCTCTCCCGCTCTCACACTCTCTCTCTCTAGTCCACCCTTTTAATTTCCTCACTCTCTTCTCTACCTTAAACTAACCAAAAACAAAAAACATCCTTGTTTCTTTTCTTCATAGTTTTCTCCGATGACCGTACAATCTACCGTAAAGCTTCAAAACCCTTCAAGCTCAAATTTTGAACCCGACCCATCATGCAAAACCACCACAAAAACCAAACCCAACAACAAAAAGCTTCTCCGGGTCATTTTCACTGACCACAACGCAACCGATTCAGAATCCTCCGGCGACGATGAAACCCCACGACGAGTGAAGAGAGAAATCACTAACATCACCATGCACTTTCCTTCTCTCTTTGATTCTCCAACAACTTCACCTTCTTCTTCATCTTGCTCTATTAACCCGACCCGTTTCAATATACCCAGAAAACGACCCACAAAAAACTCCGGCGGTTCTAGCCGCCGGAGCATATTCCGTGGTGTTCGCAAAAGACCTTCTGGTCGGTGGATATCAGAGATCCGTGACCCATTTCAAAGAAAACGTCTCTGGCTCGGAACTTTCAACACGGAGGAGGAAGCCGCCGCTGTTTACGACGCCGCCGCCGTGAAGATCTATGGTCCAAAAGTCGCCGAGGTTAACTTTCCAAACGATGCCTCCATCAAGAAAAGCGTTAAAGTTTCGCCGGAGATTTTCTCCGGCGACGGTTTTGCTTCTCCGACGTCCGTTCTACCTTTCTGCGACGGCGAAACGCCGTTTGACGGTTTACGTTACGGAGCTGTGGATGCCTTTGGGTTTGATATTGACGCGCCGTTAAATTTAACGGACGTTAACTTTGTGCCGTTTGAGAAAGAAAAAGAAGAGTTTGGTGAGTTTGACTTGGACGAGTTCTTGACATGGCCAAGTTAAACCCTAAGGGTATATTGGTCTTTTTGATGGAAAATCCCTGGTCGTTAATATTGAGGTTTTTGTCGTGTTCTGTTTGTACTTGATGGAATTCCTAAATTACCCTTGTGACTAAGAGTGTAGAGCACTAGAGTAAGCAAGCATTATCCTTCTCCAACACTATGAAGATATTTTTGTCCTAAGTTATTTTGTAATTAATTAATTAATTTTGTTGTTTTGCTATTATGTCAAAAAATAGGGGGACATATAATATAATAGGTACATGAAAATTAGAGAGTGATGGAGGGGTGTTGAAATTATTAAATAGGACTATATCTAATATCTAATGTATTATTGTAGTTTCGTGTCTAGTTTTGGTAAGTATGATTATTATTAATTTTTTTTTGCTGTCTAATGTTCCACATTTTGTTTGTTTATTATAATTCTAATTGTGCATGCATCATAATGCTTTGTTTGGCAAGAGCAAAGATCTCAAAATCAAATTTTGCCTTTTTGTTAAGAAGATGCCAGTTATTAAGATTCATCTAGTGGGATTCTATGATTCTATAGGGACATATATGAGGATTTGGATATTATTATGTTCCAACCAAGAATTGCCACATGTTTTAGATGTTGCGTGCTTTGTTTATTTTAGATATGTGCTATTCTATGTTATAGAAAATTCACTCTTGCACATAACTAAAAATATCTCAACTATTGAGCAAGAGTTTATGGTATACACGTTACTCTTTGAAATTACTCATGATACAACGTATTTTAATTTTTTAATTATAAAGTAAATAAGCATATCTACAAGTGAAGTAAATTCTTTTTAGATACGTGACAAAATGAATTTTAGTTTGTGTGATAAACCAATTCATCAAGAATGATATGAGAGGGAAAGGATAAGAGTAAATATACGTTCTATAAATTAACATGTCTTATAACTAGATTCAAACAATTTTATGATTTAAATGACTAAATTGTAAATTGTTTTTGAAATATTAATTTGATGGTAACTGTGAACAGAGTAAATATTGATTGGTTCACCGCATTTAAAATGGTGGAGGAAAATACAAGTGTGGGGCCAAGAAGCTACTAGCCCACAAAGAGGTGGCTGCTTGTGGTTGATAAGAAACTAACAACAATAAATCAATAATGGCAGCCCCACTAATACTATAATAACTGGTTTATGTTTCTTCACACTTTGCTTTTCATATGAATTTGGAATCCAACCTACCAACCAATTGATTGATTCTTGGCGGCTCTAAACAGTGAAATTGTGAAACCTCAAAGTTTCAAAGGGAGAGATTCAAAGATTCTTGTGAAATTTCAAAGTCAACTTCGTTATTTTTTACAAAGTGGAAACATATTAGAAAATAAAATTATTGATACACTTTTAATGTGACCATTTCTTTCTTTTAATAATCTATAAGTGTGATCCATGTAACTAACTGGTGTGTAACCTTCCTTAAAAAAAAAAACTAGTGGGTAACCCGTGCGATGTGCGGACAACACAACCGTTGATTAACAATATGAAGGATCATCGTAAGATACAAAAGTTTATTACTAATATTTAATTACTCAAAGGTTTACAACAACGACAATAACATGGTACAAAGTAAACAAACGTGTATGTCACGCGGTAAACAACGCGACACAGACAAATAAATAGAAGTAGATGGAATTACATCACACAAATACGCGATCATTTAAAATATAAACACAAAAAAAAAGCACACAAAAATTATGAAGACTAACGGGACTTAAACTTAGAAACAACAATCCTCAACCACCAATACCATATAGTAAAATATCATTCAAAAGATAACACAACCAAAAAGCAAATTTACTATCATGATTTGGTATTAAAGACACCATTTTCAAAAGATTACACAATTAAAAAGCTAACATGACCTTGGCACTTTGAACCATGGGTAGATACTCCATTAAACATAAGAAGCATAAGACATGCACAACAAAAGCCAAAGGTAGATACAACAGCAACTTTAAGAAAATCAAAGCAAAAGCCCTTGATACATTGAACCTTGGCAACCTAATACTTACAGAAATGTATCAAACAAATTCTAATGATGGTCTCCAAATCCACTGTGAAAATTAAATTACAAACTCATTGAACATACTTGACTATCTCAGCGAATAAGTTGTTCAAGTCGAAGTCAACGCTAAAACAAACTTTGTCGCCTACTTGAAGAGTACTGTCAAATGGAAACCGAATCCAAGCGTCGTTTATACATTTCTCATTCTTATCCTTGGACGGAATAATGTCAGCTTTATATGCCTCCATGGTGTCCAGATCCATCAAAATAATTGACATCTTCCGCTGTGTGAATTATAAAACAATGTGTCCTAGAAGATTCTGAAATTGGAAAAATAAATAGTCCAATTTAGGGAGAAAACAAATTAACATAGTCTGCTAGCATGATACAATGAGCAATTATTTTGGAAGGTGCCTCCATGTTTGTAACTAATATGTTGGTTTTACAAAGGGATATTTTACCAGAGATTCTTGTGAAATTCACAAGTCAACTTGGTTATTTTTTACAAAGTGGAAACATATGAGAACAAAAAATATTGGTACATTTTTAATTTGACCATTAAATTTGATTCTAATCAAAATTATTGGATGAAAAATTACCAAGAATGC
>Ga0228710_1006923_pt1 | contig 16958 bp, 6 predicted proteins | sample MedpolnodulmetaG_FD_177995 | JGI IMG/M metagenome (GOLD analysis project Ga0228710, IMG submission 177995) | Root nodule microbial communities from Medicago polymorpha collected in Santa Monica, California, United States - pink nodules | ecosystem: Host-associated > Plants > Roots > Nodule... | reverse complement strand
ATCATTTCTTGAAAGCAAAATCAAAATTTAAACAAACCCTAAATCAAAAAAAAAAAACTACAACATAAACATGCAAACATCTAAACATTTAAGTAACACAAGTCATTTTCATGTACACATTGTATGATTTCTTGCCAAAAAAACCAAAATTTAAACAAACCCTAAATCTAAAAAAATTCTAATTTAAGAGAAAATTTTTTTACATATAAACATAAAAGTTTAATGGTGTTTGATTATGAGGACTTACTTGTTATTGAAATGTTGTTTGATTTGAACTTGAAGGAATTTTGGATTTTGGTGATTTGAGAGAGATTTTTGAGATTATTTGAGATTTTAGATGAGAAATGAGGAAATGAAGTGTTATGTCTTCTTTAAGACAGCACGTAGCGTGAGTTAACTAGCACGGCACAAGTTAACTCACGCAGCGTTGGTTAAGTGGCGCAGCAATTAACACTTGCGCTACTTAACTAACGCAGGGGCATTTTAGACATGGCTGCAGGATGCGAGCGTTTTGTGCTGGGGGAAGAGCAGTAATCCTACAATTTTCGTTGTATGCCCTCTTGCCATTCATTTTTAAGTGGCATTTAAAGTTATAGAATAAGCAATACAATAATGTTTTCATTTGTGTTAAAGTCATGGTTTAATTTCTTAATACTATCATTTGTTATATCTTTACAATTGTGTCAAAATAAGGGCATTATTGTTAAAGTAATAATGATATTTGATTTTTTAACAAATGGTTGAAACATGAATAAAAAATTTCTTTTCTTAATGACCTTAATGAATAGAAAGAACATTGAGCGGGGAAAACTTGTCTCATGTTCCCATACCTATAAAATGAATAGAAAGAACATTTCTTTTCTTAATGACCTTAATGAATAAAAAACTTCTTTTCTTAATAATGGTAGGTGTTTCATACCTATAAAATTGTCATAAAAAATATATTAAAAGCATAAAAATATAAATCAAAACAATATGTAACAAACAAATTATTTATTAACAGGCAAAAAATAATCATTTTGAACTATAATTTATGTGTTATATCTTGATCTCAAAATTTCACATTCTTGGACCTCAATCATCCCACCAACGAAGCTCCAACGAAAATTAATTGTTGTAAACAAGGACAAACATTAGATTATGGATTCAAAATTTAGAATTGATCAACACCAATATATTCGTCCTAATGAAACAACTCAGTTGGTGAGTTGACGAACACCAAAAGAATGTTATCTTGGAGGTCCATATTTAAGTTTTGAAAATTAAACTAAATTTGTTTATTAACGAATAAAACTGCAATCTACACCACCTATCTCCTCACATTAATTTTAGATCTTTCATTTATTTTCAAAACAACATATCCTTTATTCTTTTCCACACATTATCTCCAATTGGATTTAAATGATCAAGACCAAGAAACTTCAACTCTCTCTCTCTCTCTCCCTCTCTCTCTCTCTCTCTCACACACACACACACACAATGGTGGTGATTAACAAAGACTACTGTCTTTAAGGTGGTGATTAATCATAATTCACGTTCAACTTTAGAAAGGCACTTACTTACTAATCCAGGAATTGATTCTCTACCAAACACGACCCTTGATATAAGCAAAGGTAGCATTTCTGAAAGCAAAGGTAGCAATTTCAAGTCTTCAAGTTCAGGCTCGAGTATGGAATAATGTCATTAATATTGTGGCATGTGCATTTAATGGGTTACCAAATATGAAACAACTCTAAGTTTTCTTGAGGTAGTCTAATGGTTAGATTGGTACACATTATGTGTGGAGAAGCAGGGGCGGACCTGAACAGGTCCTGGTGTGGCAAGTGTCACACCACCCCCAAGTTGGGTTTTTTTTCCATCCACAAGTCCAGCCCACTCCAAAACAAGAGGGTATTTAAAACTGAACCAATCCAATAGAAAAACCGTAAGCTGAATCAATCGAAACTGCAAAAAACCACATTTGGTTTAGATGTATTCAGATCACATTTTTACTCAACCGTATGGTTTGGTTCGGTTTGCGGATTTTATTTTATCAACCAAACCAAACCAAACCAAATCAAACAACAACATAAGAAAAATACTAATTAAATATATGTCATCTACACCAATACCCACATGATCTCAATGGAAACTTTTATAAATGACATGTATTTTCTTTTGTTAAGTTTCTTCTTTGCTTTTTATTTCGAAAATGTATTTATGTGCAATTTGAACTTTTAAAAAATGACGACATCTTAGTCTTTTACATTTCTTGCATAATAGAATTACTTTTTGTCCACATTTTTAATTTGGTCTATGTTATTTAGTGAAAATGAAATTTTAATGTTGGATGAAATTAAAAATATTGTTGGAAACATTGCTAGAAGTATGTTGTGTTTTAGCTTTTTAATGTTGGAAACAAAAAATTGTATTGTAAGTAATAAAAACGGCACCAACCGATCCAACTCAAACCACATTGGTTTGGTTTGTTTTGATTCGGATTTTATATGCTTTTTTATTTTACGGTTCAGATGACTTTTAGTCTCAAAACCGAACCAAACTGCACCGCGAACAATCCACACAAGTACATTGTAAACACTTTCCCCTCACTTCTCACGTCAGCGAGCCTTTTTCATTGTTCTTTCTCTTGGCAAGCGTACAACACAAACAGAAGAAAGTGCTTTTCATTCTTATCAAATTTAATTTTATTTAATTATTTGACGATAAAATTGTGCCTCACCGGTATTGTAAGTCTAGATCCTCTCCTGAGTAGATTGATTATAGATATCTCCCTAATTGCTTTTGCAGTTTTCCATTATATGAATCACAACTGTGAATGTAAAAATTGTTTCATTAGTCCCAAAATTGACCATAGTCAAGGTTTATATATCAATGAAATTATTAATAGATGTGTTATCACTAAGCAAATCTATCACGAAATGTCAATTAGAATATTATGAATTGAATCACCATATCTATGTGATTCGAATCAACTTGGTGAAATTACTAACGTTGATTCAAATCATTCTTTTATTCTTTGAGATTCAATATTCATTTTCTCTCAAAACCTTCACTCGTCACAAAGTTTCATTGAAAACTCTTTGATCCTTTGATGCGAGTGAAAATTTGTAAGGGACTTGGATAGAATTTCTTTGTAATAGCAATTTGTGAATGAAGTGTTTCAATTGCACAAGATTCAAGGAAAAGAATTGAGTTTCTTTTCAACATAGAAATGGATTCTAGGGTTTTTAGGTTTAAGACTCTTCAAGTTGTGATAAAAGTAGGTTGAAATTTTCAATTTAGAGACAACAACTTGGTGGTACATTATTATTCATTCATAGATAAAATATCAAGCGACATAGAAAGTTAAATCTAGCTTTGGTTGCCATAAAACATATATCTACCATCATCAATGATATTCACCATGGAGGGGGACAGAGTACAAAAAATTCCCAAGGGTCACCACTATAGCAATTTACTTATTACAAGAGAGAAAAAATTACATGTTTTTAAGATAATGTTCTTACATCATAGTCAATAGTCCAATTATGCAAGAATAATTAAACCTCTAGCTCCCCAAATCAATCTATACAAGGTATATACAGGTTCAAAACAATATTAATTGTTTCAGTGGTTCATTTTTCCTTGTAATAGCCAAAACAGAACAAACACTGAAAAGTTTCGAAGACAGACAACAACAACAGAACAAGGCATATTAAGCAAATTAATACATCCCAGAATCATGATCATATATTGATGGCAGGAGCCATTGGAGGAAACCAACATTAGTTTCTCCTTTTGATCTACTTGTTGAGTACTCTGATAGCATGTTCCATAGGTCTCCAACTGTCCATCCCTGCGACAAAATCCAACACGAGACCTGCCACGGCACCAACCAAAATCTCTAGTGAGAAATTAACATTGCAATAAAAGACCAAGTTGAGTTGGTATGTTCCTGGAACTTGGCTAAATAAAGATGATCTATTCACATATGGTATCACCACTAAGAAGAATATTGACACCACTCTCTTTAACACTCTTTCCAACACTTACTGAATGAGTAAAATTCATTTGATTCCACTAAATCATGTGGGGCTTATCCCCAAAATGATTGGACTCGCATAAATTTCACTCAATCATAAATAGTGTTGGTAAGAGAGTGTAGTGTTGCTAGCATTTATCTGCTACTCAAATTAGTTAGGAAGAAGGCTATTGAGATAAATGTGATTCCCACATTGAATAAAGATAAAGCATGAAAATAGTTTATAAAGAGTGATACTCCTCATCTTACAACCGGTTTTGTAAAAATGAGATAAGCCCATTATAGAAACTTAATATGATATCAGAGCCTATTGAGTCAAGTCATCCACCGTATTATCCACGCATCAAACTCAATAGTGCTGGGTATGAAGGGGGTACTGAGAAAAACTCAAGTCTCACATTAAAAAAGAGATAAAGCCTAAAAAGAGTATATAACTAGCGACACTTCTGACCTTACAAAGTTACAATGCAGTTATTTAAGGATGAGTTAAGCCCAATTTGAAAACTTAATAGAGGTAATGCAAATAGTGGGTTATTCATTTCTGAAACAAACCAAGAAAATGGAAACTTAATTTGAATATGGAAGTCAATTAGCCTAGCTCAGAGAATCCTGTTGATGTTGCTTTAATCTGACTGCAAACTTGCAAATAGATTTTACAGGTACAACTATTTAATATATGTCAAGTTACCTTGTCTAGATTCTGCAATGCCCCTGAGCCAAACGTGTAGTATGCAATGAAAGCTCTTCCAGCCTGCAGGGTTTGATAAAACAAGACAAAGTTTAAGGTCTTCAAGCATGAAAGGTCAAATTGTCAAAGTAAAGTCTAGTACTACAATTGTTGCTGTCAATTTGCAATATTTCATTTTCATCGACCTTTTGTGACCACATGCTGATTTTTAAAGTTCTCAGCCGTCAAAATTTTAGATGTTCTACTGGCATTGTTGACTATCCCCAAAAAAAATTCTAAATTGAAAACTATCAAACATGATATGGTTGACTTGATCTCAACACTCATAACAAGAATGCATAGAAATATCTACCATGATATGGGCTTTTCCTTGGTGTAGGGGTAAACATAAGCATTCATTTCTAATTCATTCAGATAAGTACGCAGTGACTAAGGGTACATATTCATACAATGATTGCTGAAAATATAAAATTACTTGAGAAGCTGCAAGCCACTGAATTATGGTCTTTACTTCAGGATCTCCTCCAAAGGCACCACATCCCCAATTTCCGGTCGCAACCCCAATATCATTGCTATTCTCCATCATATCATAATCATTTTTAGAATCTCTGATTTCTTGATATGAATATTTTCCTTCACTTGTTTCCATATCATCAAACTAAGAGAAACGAAGAATGTTCAACACAGATAACTGAACAACGACCAATGCAGATAGCATACCATATTGACACTAGAAAGTCATGGAAAAAACAACCAGTAAAGATGAGCATACATTCTCTTGTGGTATTTTCTGATACCGTTGATATTGAGATTGCTGCAAAAAACCACAGAATGCCTTGTTGATCTCACTGCAGGAATGAATAAGCTCGATTGATATTATGTTATAACTTCAAAAAAAATTAATAACATACAAAAAACATAACATTAATTTTATTGTGTGCAGCTAGGAACAATACAATGAAACTACAATTTGCAGGTAATAAATTGATGCAACCTTTATAAACAATTACAAACTTCAAAGGACAAATATAAAGCACAATTCATTTTAGATTATAAATTCTATCTTAATATTCTTTCAAAAAAAAAAAAATCTATCTTAATATAACATGACAACAGTGAATCTGAATCTAAAGAGACGCAACCAATCAATGAAAGTTAACGAACCGGAGGAGAAATTTATCCCTGTATTGCCTCATCCCTGGGCCACATAATGCATCAATTGCAACAATCCTGGTTTTGCGTCTTCCTAGGGTGTCTACATCTTTGTCATCCACATAATCCCCAGAAAATCGAAACGATGATGCATATCTAAAGAAATCAGGAGATATTATCACTGTTAGGTTGAAGGAAGCACACAATAGCAAATTGTGTTTGAAAAGCTGAAAATATATAATGAGACATTGCATCAGAGAAATATTTCACCATTTTATGCATACTGTTACAGTATAGAAAACACTAATGTGCAATTTTTTCTATTCTTGGGAAGATATACAATTTTGCATTAAAAAACTGTTCTAACCAGGTGTGCAAATCAGTGAGAAGGAAAACAGACACATCATAAATGGTTCAATCTACTGAAAAAGAACCTACCATCACATTTGAAGTAAACAAAACCAGTAGTAGGCACTAAAAATATTCAATTCTAACTGAAGTTTAGAGCCATCAAGTAACACTGACCCTGTATAACTCGAGAACCTTTCGACACCAACAATATCTATAGCCTCATTATCCGCCATGCACGGCAAGAAAATCATGCCAGCAATCAATTCTGGACTGATCATGAAGCGAATTTCCTCCTATATCAGACAATTACAAGTAAAATTATTAAACTTAAGTAGGTCGAAAGCTCAAGTAAGAAAAATATTCAAATCTGCAGAATCTACAGGCGTAAGGTGCTAATACAAATTGCATACGAAATATAAGTATAAGACATATCAGGAACCATGCTTATAAAACATATCAGGAACTATGTCCTATAGAATCTATCACAATTGCCTAACATTTAAGCACAAGATGTTAAGGATGGAAATATAATACAATTATAAACATATAGCACCTGTACACAACCCCTACGAAGAGCACCACCGCCAAGATATTCATTTGCAAAATCCACTTCGACAGTTTCACATGAGTGATCTTCTATGAGCCCTGAATTTCGAACCTAAAATGTAAAAGTATCACCTATTACAAACCAAGTGGATCATTGAAAGAGATTAGTTTTGTGGACAATTGAAAATAAATCTCCTGCAAATACCTCAAATCTGCATAGAGGTATTACAGAAGTGCTCCAAAAGCTGGCATTTGGGTAAGATATGTGACTACAATCATCTTCCCGGGGAAGTACTTTTCGCTCAAATGAGACAACACCCTTGGGCATATTAGAGGTTATCCTTTGAAAATAGTGAATGATGCACCAAATCTTATTTTCCTGTTTTTGAGTGTAATCATTATAGAGACTCCTGAAAAATGCACAACCATAGAGACACCTGGATTTCAAGAAAATTTTGTAATAACATGTGAAACAAGGAATTTAATATGGTCACTTCTTCTATCCTTCTCTTTCACTATCATTGAGTCTCTCTAACACACAAACATGCAGATACCATTGACGATTTGACACCACTAGGAAAAAATGATGATCAAAATGAATGCTAAATCAAGCAATTGAACAAGTGAATAAGAATAGTATAGCTTAAGATTCTTACGCAAACAACTCATCAAAGTTAACTGGTTGAAGTTGTTTCTCATATCTGTCATGGACTGGGAATAGACATAAAAATGAGCATGCAAGAAGAGCAGCAATTAACTCCTGAAAAGCAAGAAATTGCAATTGTAAATTATAACTATCATTAGCATGTAACTCACGGACCATGTACAATGCAACGGCAGCAGAAGCAGCCTTCGTTATGTGAGAGTCGTGACGCCGGTGGCTGTGATAGTAGTAGCCAAATAGCCAACCAGTATTATTTTGGTTATTTGAAGAGTGGGTATATTTTATCTTGTCGCAGTAAAAACGCTATTGAGAGATTTAGAGAGAAAACTAAGGGACTTGTGAAATGCTCGAGTGATTTGCACTCAGCTGATCCTTCATTTATATACACTCATAGAAGTAAATACAATTTACATTAACAAAGAGATTAATAATAATGCTACTTCCTAGTTGCATGAATGATATTTCCTAGATACATGACTACCTAGGTACATGATTGCTACAACTTCCAATACTAATTAATACTAACTGCTAATAATTCCAACAAACGTAAAGCAAAGAGGTATAAGAATTTTAATGTCAAGTATTTGTAGCCTTGTAGGTGGAATTTTGTTTTTAAACAATTAAGAGAACGCATATTCTACACACACAAAAAAACACATAAGTTTCACAACAAGCAAACCTGGGTAAGGAAGACTATTCCGGCTTCCTGCGAATCCAGCATACGAAGACCAGTTCTGACAGTGGCTCCCTTTCCGTCAATAATCATATCCGCATTTTCATAGTGTACTTCCAACAAAGATGGCAACCTCAAAAGCAAATCTCCCAATGATGGAAGCACCTCCTCAAACCACTTCCTACATTCCTCTCTAGATATCAGCTGAAACAAACAATCATGAGTCTTTGCTTTTATTCATAAAACAATTGTTCAATCAGCTATAAACGGCAAAACCCATGTACCCCAATATGCCCGGAAAACCCCGATTAAAAATTAAAAATTTGAGGTTTTAAAAAGGTGAAGTTACCTGCAGTATATTACCTCGTCGAAGAACAGGGCATATCCATGTGCAGCGGAAGGGGCTAAAGGTTCTGGAGAGAGAGAAAGAGAGTTCCTGAGTTCAGTAATGAAGATGAACAAGAGCCGTCCTGAGTCAACTCGGCCACATCCGAGCTCTCTGAGAGCTTCCACCACTTGGGACGGCCAAAATAGATAGGAAGAACGCATCACCACTGGTAAATATGGTAGAATTGATCTCCAATCTTCTCTATTCTCCATTTTTCTTTTATTCTCTTCACAACGGAGTAAGAAAAAACTGCTCACAACTTACCAAGCGAAGAGAATATTTCAAAACCGGAATTATTATTTTTATTAATATTACAATTGAAAATTGAAATCTTGACACTAATTATTAGATTTACCCACTCATAATACACAAATCAGAAATTCCATCCAGAATGCAAGCACGCAAGCAACTATCAGTAATAGCATTTCAGGGAAATGAAAAAACCACCTAACAAATTTAACAATGACCAGTATTTGATTTTAATAGACTCTAAGCCTAAGATCTGTCCTTAAATTGCCTGACAGCCATGATTGGGCTCTAGCAGATTCTGAGCCAAATTTAAACGCCGAATAAAAGCATTATAGTTAATACAGTATAACTTTTTTTATATTATAGTTAATATTCGTTTACAATATAAGCTCCATAACTTGAGATATGAATTTATATTGCAGTTGTCAGGGCAATTCCAAAGCAGTAAGCATAATAATATTGACAAAGAAGACCCTTAATACATTCTTATTTTTTTTAATTGGTCCAAGTAACAAAATTTGGCTATATGAAGACAAAATAAATAAAAAATCGTAAAACATTCGGTATACTCATCATGTTAGTTGTAACACAGTCAAATCTTCACCAAGATAATTTGCAATTTTCGAGATTATTGCAGGAGTTCATATTTTCTAAATTTTATTGTACATTTGGGACTGGTGGCGTGTATGATTCAGAAACAGTATCAAAAAATTTACACAATGTATCGAAATCAAACTCAGTATGATATATAACATAGAAATTCAATTCACTACCAATAATCTGAACAAGAACACTTGCCACCATGGAAATGATGAAACCGGTATGAATCCCTTACTATGATTTTCCTACCAACAATTTTACTAACTAGCTTGAAAACAGAGTGGCAATCACCACAAACACGAAGATTCTTAAAAATTCTAAGAGGCGAGCCTTCGGCACTATTGATTAACCCAAAAGCAAGGGCAATTCTCTCACTATGGTTCCATAGATTATGCTCCTTTTGTTCTTCATCTGTATCTTGTAACGCATAGCTTGTGTCTGGCACGTGGCCTTCCTCTCTAGTCATCTTTCTGAGCTCTTCCAACTTTGCATAGATTTGTGCAGATTGTGGATGAAACTGGTCTCCCATCCCAAAAGTCATAACCTTGTTTTTCAACTTGATCCAACTACAGGCAGGTTTCTTCTTTAAGCTCTGTGATTCCATTTGCTTTCTGACATTCTCTACATCTCCCCACCTTTGAGTAGATGCGCAGACATTTGAATAAAGAACATAGGCTGAATCATCAGATGAGTTCAGCTCGAAAAGACGATCAGCAGCTTTCCTCCCGAGCTCCAAATTGCCGTGTATTTTGCAAGAAGCCAACAAGCTACGCCACACGAATTCATTCGGTGGGATGGGCATCTTATCAATGAAAGCTTCAGCCTCGGCAAGCCTTCCTGACCGGCCAAGAAGATCAATTATGCATACGCAATGCTCTATTCCAGTAGGGACACCAAATTCAGAGGTCATTGAAGAGAAGTACGCAAGACCCTCATCCACCAAACCCCCGTGGCTGCAGGCAGACAGAAGTGAAACAAATGTGACGTGATCAGGTCTCAGCCCGAGATCAAGCATCTCACGAAAGGCCTCTGTGGCCTGGAGGAAAAACCCGTGTCTGGCCAATGCTGATATTAAAATGTTCCAAGACCTCTTTGACCTGATTTTTGGTATTGGAAGGATTCTAAATACATCATCAATTTCTCCACATTTTCCATACATATCCATCGTAGCATTTAAAATATATTCATCTAACTCAAACCCAAGTTTAATAATCCAGCTGTGAAGCTGCTGACCCTCATCCAGTACTGTCAAGTTACCAATAGTAGCAAGAGCTACGGAGAAGCTAAACTGATCCAAGTCAACCCCATCATTTCTCATCCTTGCAATAAATTTTAGTGCTTCCTCACCAGGACCATAATGAGCATTTGCAGAAAGAATGGCATTCCAAGTACTAGAATTTTTATTAGCTAATACATCAAAAATATAGCTACTTGTATTAAGATCACCACACTGGGCATACATTGTAATCAAGGAGCTTTGAACATACGTATCTAATTCAAATCCTGCCACAACTATGTGTGCATGGATTGGCATTCCATGTTTCAAAAGATAATCAGGAGACATACAAGCACCAAGAAGATTGACAATAGTAATGTAGTTCGAAAGCAAACCTTCTCTTCTCAGTAAGTTGAATGCTTGAATTGTGGCATTTGGATCTTTGTCATCAGCATGGCCACCTATCAGTGCATTCCATGTTACCACATCTCTCTCAGGCATAATTTTGCACACTTTTTGTGCTTCATCCATCAATCCAAACTTCCCATACATGGTGACCAATGTATTACCTATGATTAAGTTGTGATGTACACCAAAATGAATCACAAAGGCATGAACAATCTTTAGTTTTTCTAAATTATAACACGCAGATAATGCAGTTGTAAAAGTTACATAGTTCATTGCCTTTCTTGTTTTGAGCATCTCAATCAAAAGTAGTATGGCATGTGAATACTTTCCATCTTCAACATGGCTTGCCAACATGGAATTCCATGAAATTAAATCTCTCTCTGGCATTGTATGGAAAACAAACTCTGCATCCTCAGACGATCCAGCCTGAGCATACATACTTAAAAGACTATTACATACACAAACATTTGATTCCAATCCAGATTTTGTTATTAGACCATGAAGTCCTCTTCCCCACTTCAAATGTTGTGCAGAACCACATGCCGGTAACAAGGCTGAGATAGTAATATAATCTGTTTTTGGGTGAGTACGACGCATCCAAAAGAAGTGTCCTAGAGATTCTTCAAAACGACCATTATGTGCACTTGCAGTAATAATTGAATTCCATGAAATAGTGTCTCGTTCCTTCATGTTATTAAACACACAGGACGCCTCCTCTACACTATCATAATTACCAAACATGGATATAAGGGAGTTTGCGACAGAGACACTACTAGTGTCTAATCCAGATTTGATGACATCTCCAAGGATCTGATATCCCATGGTTTTATCTCCAAACATTCCGCAAGTTCTAATAACTGTAGCCATCGTATTTCCAGTACAAATTAGCCCGTTGTGTCTTAAATGCCGATAAATATTAAGAACTTCTTTTGTATGCCCATTATCTGCATAGCAAACCATCAAAGAAGTCCAAGAGACTATATTTGGTTCCTCAATCTCCTCAAAAAGTTTGTTAGCCTCAGAAACCGAACCATGTGTACCATAAAAGTGCAGCAAACTAGTACCAACAAACACATTAGACATCAAACCGCATTTGACGACATAACCATGAATCTGACGTGCCCCTTCAGCCATGCACCCTGACCTATCACACGCAGTCACCATACTAGCAATTACATAACTGGTTGGCGTGACACCATTTTCAAACATGTGGCAAAAGAATTGCATGGCCTTGTGGTACCAACCCGCTCGAACAAACCCCGACATCATGTTATTCCATGAAGCATCATTTCTATCATACATCTTATCAAAAACATGTTGGGCATATTTTATGCTACCAAATTTGGAGTACATGTTAACCAAGGTGTTTGTGTAGAATGTGTTTTGTTGAATAACATCTTTCACGCAAAGTGCATGCAATGCTTTCCCAACATTTCCTTCAGAAATTTCAGAGAAGCCCTTTTGAAGAAATCGAGAAACTTGAGGGTTAGAATGGTTTCTGATGAATGTATGGATGCCATAGCTCAAGAATTCGTTTTCTTTTACGCATGTTTTGAGCTGGTTTTGGCAGTTCAAAAGGGGCGAGTATGGAGTGGGTGGGGCATGTACAACATTAAGAGTACACAGCGTTCTACTATTCCTAGCCAGCTCTAATAATTGAAGGAGACCGAGCCAAGGCAGAAAGACAGGACAAATAGTCGACACTTGTGAGGAAGAACAGCAAAGGGCTTACTGCAAAAAAAAGTGTGGTTGTCCCATATTCTCAATTGGTGTTCTTCAATCCACAATCTGATTCATCCAACAATATCAGAAAAATTACTCATAACCAGAACCAACATGAAAAAAATTTACACAACTAAATAACAGATAAATAAGTTCAAAAATGGCATGTCTTTGAGTAAGTCATCCCTAACCTTTCTCTAATCTTACTCAAAACTTTCAAGGTAATAAGCCTCCATACCCAAAAGCAATGCAAGGGTATGAGGGACTGAGGGAGAGATAAATGGAATGAACCTCGTGAAATCGAAAGATGGCACCGTTTACAACTCTAACCCAAATGGAGGGGAGATACTGATGACTAAGTATAACAATATTCGCATTCAAGACCCTGAATATCTTCATTTTTTTCTTAATCAGTCCAAGTAACACAATTCTGCTATATGTCGAAGAAGTGAAGAAAAATAAAAACTAACCCAATTTAGCTAAAAAAATATTAATAAATTTCACTCCAATCATGAACTTTCCTTTCTCAAAGACATACCACTCTAACACCGTTAAACGTCATAAAACTAATCCACGATTTTCCTGATTTATAATAGAGTTTCAAATCAACATCCTAAACAAGCCAAACAAAGTTTTCACTATAAAAAAGTTCTAAACAAAATAATCGGTAGTCTTAAAAGTAAGTTAAAAACATAACATGTACATACAATGACTATGAAGCACGGACACTCCTCGGATTAGGCGTGTCCCAACACGACACCGACACTTGTAATTACACTGAATTATGTCATTTTTTCAAATTATTAGCTGTGTCGGCGTGTCAGTGTCCGTATCCGTGATTCATATACAACATTCCGAAGCACTGATACAGACACAGCATTGACACTTAAACATAGACAACAATAAATTTAAAAAAATGAAAGTGATTGAATGTAAACCGCAACACTCGGCCGCGTCTTCAATCTAAAGTGTCATTTACAACAACCTATTGGAAATTAACTAAAAACTAGACCATCTACCCGTGCTCCGCACGGGTCTCACTGACTAAAGAGACAAACGCTTCATTATGTATAACCAAGGCCAAATGCTTCATTACTACCATCCAAGAGACAAACGTATGCATTAACAAATAAATTAATCATCTACTTATAACTACGATAAATTTGTGATAAATGATTCTACAGCAGGTATTTGATCAAATTCACACACATTTCAAGTTACATTCAAACATTTATAAAAGAAAATCTAAACATCCAGAACTACTAAGTAATTTGTGAAACAATTCATTAGTATTATGATAATTAAACAATTGATTTATCTATCATGAAATAAGAGTTATTAAGCATGAAACGCAAACACTCACATGGAAGATTATGCGGGTTTTGACGCTTTCTTTCTCTTCTTCAAACTTCACTTCACTTCTTCAACGAGTAAAGAACGAATCGTTCGAAGTCTTTCGCCTTACAGTTAGTAAGAGTTTGAGAGAGAATTCTTGTTTTCACTCTCAGTTAGTTTTTAATCTAATTATTTGCTAAGTGGTCCTTAAGGTTTTTCTAAGTTTTTTTTGACAAAATTATAACATTGTCGTACCTCAATTTTTGACCTAAGGTCATACATTCATACACCGTTCGACGCTGATTTAGTCTCTGACTTTTCAATAAAAATTTCGTCAGAGAGGTATTTTAAAATACCTCATGTTTGGTTCCGAGTCGGGCCATCTTCTCACTTTATTTTTAGTTTTATTAATTGTTATTTTCTCTTCAATTTCCATCTTTTATTTAATTTTAATTAGTCATTTATTTTTAATCACCTTTTTTTATTATTGTTATTATTAATTGTCCAAATAATGTCCAAAAATTAATTAGCATCAATAGGTCATAAAACACAGTCCAGGGGTGCAAGAATTTTCTTTTCTTTCTAAGAAGTGTGCCACAATTTCAGGCGGAATCATAGGGTCAAATTTTTGTTTCCAAATCCAATAACACGGTTGCTGCCTTCGCAAGTTGTTTCCTTATTCTTTCCAACCCTAATGCTATAAATCTAAACCTGCAAACACAATAGAAAAACACGAGAAAAAACCTATTTTTCACGAACAAAAAAAACATCAATTCTTTCAATTCCAAACCTGCGAAAAACGATCAAACAAACGCATAACTCAGTCAAAACCTACAATTTCCAACATCAACCAATTCCATAAACCCACAATCACAAATCGGCTCATCCCCTAATCACAAACCAAATCCAATCGACACAAACAACATCACAGCCATCAACACAATCCGAATTTAAAACCTGTTTCAATCAATCAAACCCACACAAAATCACTCCAAAAAAAACTGTCAAGCAACATCACATAACCTCACCACAACCAAATTCGAACCAGCAGCCGTATCCAATTCCACAACCACAAATCCGGATCTGAAACAAAAGGGTATATCCCTTTCGTTTTTTTTCTTCTTTGTATATACATAGTTTCTTTTGTTTTTTTGTTTTGTTGAGTCTAAAAGAAAATAGAGGAAGAGAAGAAAAATCGTAAAAAACAAAAAAAAAAAGAAGGAAAGAGCAAGAAAATGAAAGAGATGGGGACGGTGGGGTTACTTATGTAACCTTGTGATTCAATGCGTACGGGTGCAATGAATATTAAAGCGATCAATGTGAAATTAATTGGCTTTGTGTACTGGGTTTATTCCACTCTATATATATGTTAAAAAAAAATATTGATTTGTAAATGAAACATGGGCATCGTCGACTTAATTTATAGCCAATTAACTAAAAAATGTTCAACTTTTTCAATAGAAGACTTAGAACTGTTGAATGAGTATTTCTTGGATAACCATGATAAATCTTTGTTTTCCTTCAAACTTATTTATGGAATTTCTTAAATAATGGACTTCATTCCAGATCTATATGTTGAAGATTTCAGATCTGTTTATAAAAAATAAAATAAAAAACAGATCTAAAAAATGTTACTCCTAAAACAACCTTGCTCAAAGCTTCCATCGATAAAGTCAACATGTGAAGAAAATGCAACATATCTATAAAAAAAAGTATTTATCTTTCCTCAATGAACATGTGATTGATCTTTTCAACACATCAAATATATTGATGAATTGATGTTATTCTTTGATTCGTAATCATATAGTTTTCATTTGGGGATGTTGGAAATGGAGATGAGAACGAAGAGTAAAGAGAGAAGAGAGTGAGGTAAAAAAATCTAGTGTTTAAAGAGCATTATAATAATGTGTTCTTCATTTGATTAAATGGTTAGATCCAACTTACCCGTGGTGAAAAAGTTTTTACCTTTTCCATGTTAAAGGCCACCTTGAGTTGCTATATGATTTAAGGATGCCTTTATGTTGAAATCCAAAGTGAAAAGTCGATTAAGACATTGTTGTAAGGCTTCAAGGCTAATTCGAATAGCTCTAATTGCTTTTATGTATCACTTAAAATAATGCATGTAGGAATTTTCTTGGTCAATCAAGTTGTTTTTGATGTTGTAGTTTGCCGTAATTATTGTGCTTAATACATCATCATGTCCCTTTTTTTTCAGTTTGGTCCCCCAACTATAAAGTTTCTCAATCTGGTCTCATAACTCTTCTGCCGTTTACCATTTTGGTCCTCTCCGTTAGTTTTTAACCTTAAATGTCTAAGGTGAACCAACTTCGTAGGTGATCTACCATAGACTTTATTAAATGTTTTAATTTTAACTGTTTGATCTTTTTTAAATGAATATTGTTAGATCATGGAAGGATCTATTGTAGCTTATAATGAACCACAACTACCTAATCTTTTTCTTCATCTTCTTCCCCTACCAATCTTCTTCATCCTCTTATAATTTCAAACACAAAATACCAAACAATCAAGAAAGAAAACGCGAAAAAGAAGAGAAATCTGAGGAATTGAAGGTGAAAAATGTGAGGATCTGAGTTTGTGTGGTGGAGAGAGAGATTTCCAGAGAAGTGTAAGGGAGGAAGAGAGAAGAGACAGAGAATGTGACGGAGAGGAAGAAGTCAGGTGCCCTTTCTTTTTTTTCTTTTCTTTTTTGATTTTTTCTAATTCAATAAACTCATAGTGACATTTTTATATTTTTTTTAATTCATTAATTACCTACGTGGCATGCCACGTAGGAGTTGACTCAGTCAAAATTACTAAAAAGAACCGCTATTGTAAATGGGTTAATTCTTGTAGGAAAAATTTGTCATTTTTTGTTTTTAGAGGCTAAAATTGCAACTTTTTAAAACATAACGGGAAAAAAGTGTACTTTAAAAAAGAAAAAAAAA
>Ga0228710_1006922_pt1 | contig 16958 bp, 8 predicted proteins | sample MedpolnodulmetaG_FD_177995 | JGI IMG/M metagenome (GOLD analysis project Ga0228710, IMG submission 177995) | Root nodule microbial communities from Medicago polymorpha collected in Santa Monica, California, United States - pink nodules | ecosystem: Host-associated > Plants > Roots > Nodule... | reverse complement strand
TCATACTTATCAGCAATGAAATAGTATGGTCCAAAAGTCTCAGCAGGAGGCTTGTACGTCTGGTTGCTAAGCATAAAACCTATGCCAGAAATCCCGGTTCTATTGAAAGAATCTTGACCTGATGGAAATATTTCTAAACTCAAATCAAGATACTGATATGCATTCTTCCTTGGATTGCTTAAAGAAACTGAATCCACAGGTTTCTCATGAAGTCTAAAAGACTCCATCAGCGTAAACTCTAGCATTGCAAATACTGTCTTGTTTCTCACATCTGAGAAGGAAGGAGCTCTAAGAGTTAAAGTTCCTGTATAAGGGTATGCGCATTTGCATTTCGGGCTTAATATCTGATTTCTGTTGCATTCAACCGGCACACAGTTATTTAGCGGCGTTGTATATGTGTCATTGTTTTTTGCAATCGAACAGTAAGTTCGTTTAACTCCGGTTTCTTGGCAAACTGGATTATTCACAAGTCTGCAGATAAATATATTATTCAATAATATACCTTATAAGAAATCATGAAATATTGAAACTTACACATGTAGAGAAAAAAGGAAACTACATATTGTGACGAACTAACTGCTATGATTATGACTTACATTATCTCCACTTTAGAGACATCAATCTGCGGATCAAAATCTTCAATAAAATTAGTCTGCAAATTAAGGACTCCCAGTTGGTCACTAATGGCTGTGCCAATATCTAAAGTGCCATTCAGATTATTGTTTTTCAGCATCCTATGAGTCATTTAATGTAAAAAACATTAGCTTATGTACAAATATAGCAAAAGATGAAACAAAATACTTGCAGTCTTGCACTGTCAAATGCAATACTATGGTACTTACACTGTGTGTAACTGTACCAGGCTGAACAAAGAAACAGGAATAGGTCCTTGAAGCTGTGTATCTTCCATCATTCTGCCGTCACAAAAGAAAACTACGAGAATTTAGATTTTAAATTCTGACAAAGAGAGTGAAAAATGATATAACTATAAGAGTATAGAAATAAAAACATACATTGATGTTAGAGACTGTAGAGTTGATAACCACAATGGAAAGTCTGACCGATCAAAACTGTTATTGCTGACATCCCTTCAAAATAATTTAAATAACCGACTCAGCCATTGTTACAGAATTAGTATGCACTTTGAAATGACAAAAGGTTATGCATAAAAAAAAAAGTATCTTAGATAAATGATTTGCTAATTACAGGTAGCTGAGGACATTCATTCCAGTAAGGTCTGGCAGGGGACCGGATAGGCGATTCTTGGACACGAGCCTGATAGACATAAACTCAAAAACGTCTGTTAACATATTTGAAATTCATGTCGATGGATACCATCAGCATTACACATGAAGGAGTAATGAAATTGTTTTTGGAACATGTGTTTTTTGTACTTACAGTTCTCTAACTTTTGTAAGATTGTTGATGTTTGTAGGCAAAGGTCCAGTTAAAAAATTGTTATCCAAGCGCCTGCAGATGCAAAAATATATTTCAAGACAAAAGAAAAACAAGAATTTAAGTTATTAATTTAAAATATGAGATATGGACACTCACACCACTTCCAGTTTCTGCACAAGTCCAAGTGTAGATGGAATGGTTCCAGTAAATTGGTTGCTTTCAAAAAGCCTGCCAAAAAGATACACTTTTCAGTAAAGATTTTTCAGTTTCTGATTCCTTGACCGATGAGGAAATGCCGTTCGGAAACTGGTTGGCAAAAATCCTACAAACATTTGTTCAATAACGCGATCGAATTTTTGATGAAAAATTTGGGATGAATCTTACACATGTATCAAGGACATATCAGAGCTAAAAAGTTGAGGTGGAATATTTCCTGAAAGCTTATTCTTCCCAAAATGACTGTAGAAAATTGGAAATATGTTAGGAAGAGTTTGATTGATATAAAGCAAATTACTGTAAATGTAAAAAAGTTAACATCACATACAAGTGTTTTGTTTTGTGAAGCATATCAAGACCAGGAGCAGTTCCATTAGATACTGGGATGGGACCCTCAAGCTGGTTTTCTGCTAAGTCTAGCCAATTAATATTTGAGAGATTACCAATAGAAGGTGGAATTCTTCCACTAAATCTATTAGAATTCAAAGATCTGCCATGGAAATTGACTTAGTTATTATAGCACAAGGTATCAGTACATTAGCATAAAAATATATAAGAGTGCAAAAATAAGAACCGGAAACATTGTACTCAAAATATAAAGATTGACATAGGAATTACAAAGGACTTCATATAAATGTTAAATAGATGTACCGAAAAAAAAAGTTGTTAAATAGCGGCGCTACAACGTTATAAACTAGCAGAATTTGAACAAATCGCTATTGTTCTGCCATACACTATTTAATACAAAATGTTGTCAAATAGTGGCTATATCAGTGCTAAAGCACTGTTGCATAGCAGAGTCTGAACAGGCCGCTGTTTTCCGCAATCTATGATAAAGAGCACCGATAATCATTATTTAACGGATTATTAATTAAGCCAAATGAAGAAGTCTTGTGTGTACGCTCGCATATATCTTTTAATAATAAAGCAAACAACCCTTACAGGAATACAAGCTGTTGTAGATTCCCTATTGTATCTGGGATAGAACCAGTGAAACCACAGTTAATAAGCTGTCTGGAAGATGAAAGTAAAAATATAGCGTTGTTAGGATTGTTTGATCAAGTTTATGGATCTTAATCCAAACAACACTCAATACTCCCTTACAAGTTTGTCAGGTTTTTCAAGTTTCCAATTTCAGCCGGAAGCGGACCAGTTAAATCCTTATTGTAGGACAAAACCCTGCAAAGGAAAAATTGTTTCCAATACTCAAATCACAGGTAAAGGTGTTGAAGGATTTAAGGTATCAAGGTTCAAACCCCAGTGAAGGGGAAAGTACTAAAAAAAGATACTCAATTCAGAATTGTAAACTAGAAATTCATTTTAAAGAGTGACTTGAATATAGTAATATTGTTGCAAGATAATAAGAAAGTAGAACACTTACAAAATCTGCAATTCAGATAGTGATCCAATTTCTGAAGAAAGCTGGCCAGACAAATCCATGCTTGACAATGATCTGAAATATTAACAACCAATTGTTAACCCCATGTCAGAAAATTCAGGTGAGGTTAACTTCATTTAATAATTTAAGAAAAAAAGTACATGGTGGTAACACGCGAATTGGAGCACTCAATGCCTTCCCAATGATCACCACAAGGATCCTCTGAGCCCTCCCAACTTGGCGGAGCATTCTTCCACCCATACTTTAAAATCGAAAGTGCAAGGTCTGCAATCAAAGCCAAATTATAATCAATAAATCTTAAAACACAAAATCTGTTACAAAAGAATAAGAAAATGCTTAAGATCTCTTTTTAAAATGTGATGCTTATCATGTATTCAAATTTTTTGCAACAAAGAACAAGTCGAATATTTCTGATTTTGTGATGTTATAGGCTGAAAGCTGTAGATGAATGATTGGAAAAACATTCAACATAGAGCATAGCAATGGAAAAAGAAAAAAAAATCTTACAATCATTTTTTGATGTTTTTGCTTCCACAACAACCAACATATAACTGAAAAGGAAGAGTAGGAACACTAGAATTTTTTCAGCCATGATCAACCTAAAAGATGACACAATACTTGGCTACTCATAATAAGACTTTGAAATGCTGAATAAAAAGATTACAATCCTCGTTTAAAATCATTCCATCACTTCATTACGTCAATTAGAAAGAGTCCACATGATTAATAGTTCTTTAACTTATTCAGTGACTATTTCATTTAGTATATGATCAAATAAATAAACAATTACATGGTAAACGAGAATTACAACTAACAAACAATGATGCTGATTCCTACATTTGAACAAAATTGTAAAATAATGAAGATTAAGAATCAACAATCGTATTATTATAAGGGGAATGCTAAAGAGCGTCCGAAATATTACGTTGGAATGTGGTGAAAAGTGATAAATTAAACTTTTTAAAAGTTTAAAGGTCAAATACCTCCTGCGATCCTTTAATTTATATGTTTATAACAAGTTAGTCTAATTTTTAAGTTTTTTTTGTTACAAATTGATCATTTGAGTCATAATATTTACAAAGTTGCTCATTTTTTCAATCAACTTCATTAAAAAGTGTTTATGAACCATTTAACATTAAGATGGTAGGTCCAAAAGTGTTTATGACATCAAACATAACTATTTTTTTTCTTCATTTTAACCTTAACCTAAACTTTGACTTAGGGATGATAATTGGTACCTTTTTTTTCTTCATTTTGGGCAAGGTACTATAGTGTCCATCCTTCTATCCGTGTTTATAAGAAAATCCTGTAACCGAGCTCATATCTTTGCAGGCAACAAGTTTAGTGTCTCTCTCCATATCCTATGGACATCTAAGCGTCCCTACACACGTCTATTACCCGCACTTTAACAACAAAAGACCAATAAATAACAAAAAGCATCACGCCGTAATTAAAATAGGATCTAAAATATTTTAAATCAACTTATAAAATATTACACGACATAGTATTTAGCCAAATAAAATGCATCAAAAATGTAAAAAAACAAGTGCATATAACAATAAATACCAAAGACTTAGAATTAATTAACTAATATTAGTATTATAAAATTATAACAGTATATATAATGTGGGGGGTGTGGGGCGGGCTGGGCACTAGAGTGTCCGTATCCACGCAACAACCTAAGTGAAGTTGAAGTAAATGTCACTAGAAGGGGGGTTGAATAGTGACCCTTTAAAAATTTCTCTATTTAGACTCTCAAGAGTTTACTTGGAGTAAGATGATTTGTATCACAATAAAGAGAAATTTGCAATACTAAAGTAAATGACGAGGAAAGTAAAGAGTAGAGTTTAAGAGAGATCACACAGAGAAGTTATCCTGGTTCACCCAATATGGGTTAGTCCAGTCCCCACAGCTTTTGTGAGATTATCCACTAGTTCTTGGGAGTTTCTTCCTCCACTTTGCAATGTGCAAAACAATATGTATTCTCTAAGCCTCACCAGGCTTACACTGAAGCTCGAGCTCTTGCAGAGCTTGAGGCTAAACAACTATGTATTCTCTTAGCCTCACCAGGCTTACACCACTGATATTATTAGCTTCAGCAAGCTTACACTATCACTCAAGATTTTACAGGCTTGAGGATATACAATCAATATGAGATTTGATGTTTGGATCTAATTACAACTTTCAAGCTACTAAGAGAATGAGAGATTGTAGTTTGTAATACTCTTAAGAAGATGATCCGAAAATATGATTGAGTGCTGTAAGAGTATTTTTGATATTGAGATTGATTGATGAATTTTTCACTTGTATGTAGGCTTTGTGATTGTTGTAAAATTCATGCTTTCTTTGTTGAGAGAAAGCTTCTATTTATAGGCAGCCTTCATCCTTCAATATCTTGCAGCTGTTCATTCTTGTGTAGACACCCTTGCTGTTGATAGGAATTGCAAAACTGCCATTGTCCCATTCTTTTGTACATTGAGCTTGAGCTTGTCAGCCTCGGCCTCAACATTTAACACTAAGAGCTTGAGGCTGTCTTTTTCCTAGGAGCGTGTATGAACAGTGAAAAGTACATGAACAGTAAAAAGTCTTTTCTTTTTACCACTTTCTTCTTACTTGTTCTCCAAGATGCATCATTGTCATTGTCCTTGCAATGCTTTGTCTCCAAGACACCATTTATAATTATATTTGCATACTTGGTCACCAAGTCTTGTTGTTTTTATGTTTTCTTGCTTGCTTGCTCATCATGATTCAACTTTAGGGCTTTGTCATCATCTTATCTTTATCAAATGATTAGCACATGAATGAAAGACAATTTTCCCTTGCATTAGCGCATGGCTTTCCTTTGTGATTGCTTTAATAATGAATTATCATTATAATGTATTTGAGAGCTTGAGTTTTATAATGTTATTGAGAGCTTGAGCTTAATCATCCATGGCTTTAATAATGTGTGAGAATTGGACTTTCCTATCCTTAATAAAATTCACTCAAGAGCACACATTAAATAACCAAATAAAATTATAATCTTAATTTTAATACAAGAGTTTGTTTATCATTTAAAAACAATTTTAAAGGGATTTTTGCTTCAACACTAAGTCCAGACTCACACCCAACAATCTAGGATTTACCTGCTCATCGTGGGTATTTTTTACGGATGCGCATTGGGCTCGAGGCCAATTGTCATCCATATTTACCATGGATAATTTGAGACAAATGATTAAAAACTGAAGATAAAAAAAGGAAAAGATAAATAAATAAAAAGAAATGTTAACTTGTGCCCTTGAGACATAAGTTAAAAAGGCAAATGTAGAAGGTTTTTTATTGGAATTTGTGCATTTAATGTCTTAAAAGTTACAAAAGTTATACTTTCAATATAAAAATTTATTTTTAATTTCAATTTTAAACTCCTTAACTTGTGCCCTAAGGACACAAGTTGCTCTAAGGGCACAAGTTAACATGACCCTTAGGGTTGGGAATAGGCCTGGCCGGTCTACAGGGGCCTACGACCTGGCTTGTTTTGGCCTGATCTGGCCTGTTTAGTAGATAGGTCTAGGCTTAGGATTTTTAGAAAGCCTGTTTAGTTAAATAGGCCAGACTTAGGCTTCCAGAAAAGTCTGTTAAGCCTAATAGGCAGGCCTATTATTACTTATTTATTAAAAAATGTTTTTTTTTATATTAAAATAATTGCATACATTAAAAATATAAACATTTTTTTCTCTATCTATTACTCCCTTAATAGGCTTTGTTGTTATACGCTTTTAAGTAGGCTTTGATCTAGTTAGAATTTACTTGCAGTGAAATAGGCTTTTAAGTAGGCTTTATGGCATGTTTAGCCTATTTAGTAGGCCAAAAGAACTATTTGATGACCTTAATGTAAAGTAGGCCTGTAAATAGACTTTCAGGTCAGTCCAGGCTTTTAAATAGGCCAAGCTAAGAAAAACGGTCTATGATAGACCATAGGTCAGGCTCAGACTTATAAATTTTTTCGTAGGTCAGACTCAGACCTATCAAAGTCTAACCTGGTTTGGCCTATTCCCACCCTTACCCTTAAATAAATATGATTCCTTCTTAGCACATACTGACCGGTGACTTGCAGCAAAAGGCAAAGAAACATTGAGCCAATGATTACGGATCTGACAATGGTTCAATCCGATCAGACCGTTAAACCTGAACATGTAACTATACGATTCAATGTTTTGGTTTGATTTTAATTAACATGATTAACTATGATGTGATGTGGGTTTGAGAATAGGAAAGGTGAAAGGTTCAGCCAGCGTGAGGGACTGACTAGCTAATTGTTCTCACTCCAAGGATGAGTAAGCAAAAAAATGTTTCTGTCTTCCCCCACGAATCAGAAATGATATCGTTGAGTTTTGTTTTAACAAACCTGATTTTGCATCACTTCTTTAACTTGAGTGCGAGATGAAAGAAATATGTTAGAAATAGAATAGATTTAATATATTATGTAGAAAAAAAATAGTAGATTATATATTGTTCGATATAGCCTTGAGATTTGGGACTGACATAAGTTTCAGTATTTTATTATTTAAGATTTTATATTTGATTCTTCCTGATACTAATTTAGTTTCTTAAGAAAAATATTATTCGGAATAAGAGAATTTGAGAAGAAAATATGGTTGATTATATTTAAAAGTATGATATGGTCCTAAATTTATAAAATATCTCGTCAAAAGTATTTTATTTTGTACTCAATTGATTATTTTATTTAATTACATAATTATTTTTTAGTTATTCAATTAATTATAATAATTTAAATTATTTTTAATATAATTATTATTATTAATTAGATTAATATTGTGTTGGAAGAGTTTGTAACATGTCTGTTAGAGTCGGCCCGTGTAGCACTTGGGTGCCTTTGCCTTCAGTGTTTTTGGATGCCTTTGTCTCTATCTCTCTCCTAACCAATAATTCTCTCTCATCAAAATAATTTATTTTAATCATCACTTTCTTTCCTCTAAAATACACTAAAGTCACCCAACACAAAGTCACTGAAGTACCACCCAGTCGGCCCTTAGGGGGTGCTACAAGGTCTTTAGCATAGAGCGTCAAAATTTTGGTACCTAATTTTTTTTTGTCAAGTAGCTTAGTGGCTAGAATTCACTTTTTTCAAGGTGAATAAGTGAGGTGTTTGGGGTTTGAACCCTAGCCCCTGCATATAATAATGTATGTCCTGCCAACTGAGCTATGCTCACGGGAAAAATAAGAAAATTGACTTTTAATTACACACAAACATTGTCACTAAATGTCAATTGTCCATAGTAAAAGTTAAACAAAGAAATATTGACTTTTTTAATTGACGATGACTCTTTTAAAAAATAATTCTTTTTTTATTAAAGGTCTATTTTTTTATTTTTTATATTTGAACATAACCTCCAATTCGATTGGGCCGCCCATGAAGAAAAGTAGCATATTTGGGGACAATCCAACTCTAAAAGAAAAAACTCATGATTCATTGGCGACTCAAGAATTAGTCCGACATAAGTCATGTTATACTCTATGACGATTACCAAAAGTAAAATGCTCTAATTATAGTGGGTTAAAATAAGTAATTGGGTCATGCTAGTTAAGGAAGCAAAAAAGTAAGTTTTTAATTGAAAATGATACTTTATAAATTTATGAGACATTGACGACATAATTTTTAATGTAAAACTATTATATTTGATTCCTTAACTAATTCCACAAGGCGGTGGTTATTAATTGTTTAAATTCTAGCAATGTTGTGTATCTTAGATCTATAAATATAGTTTTCAAGTAATTTAATTATTAGAAATTCATCATAATTAAAAAATCCAGAATGCAATATCCTTCAACCAATCTAAGCTCACATGAACACTTATTTAAATTAAACAAAACTATATTGATACAAAAGCTCACGCAGACATTTAGTTAAATTAAATAAAACTATGGGTTTTTTTTTAAGGAAAATAAAACTAGACAAATACTAGTCACACCCCATAAAACCCAGGTTACACTTTAGAATGACTAATATACCCTTTAACTACATACATAAATTGAATTTATAGAATTTATATCAACTACGTAAACTGAGTTTACACTGACCTCTTATATATATACGTAAACTGAATTAGTTTACACCAACCTCTTATATATACGTAAACCGAGTTTACACTAATACATACGTTAACTCATTTTACGTAAACCTCTTATATACATACGTAAATTGAATTTACAGTAACCTCTCATATACATATTGAGTTTACATTTACCTCTTATATACATACGTAAACTAGATTTACACTAACCTCTTACTACGTAAAATCATATTACTGTTAACAGAGGCATATCTCATACCAAAACAAACAATAAACAAATAGAAACTCTTAGAAAATGCAACTCATGAAATTCACTAACTTTTATGAATAAAGTACAGATCAATGAAAAAATGTTTATTAAATCTTTGATCTTGGTTGCACATCTATAATGATTTATGGATGAAAGGGAATCAGGGTTCAAAATGATAATGAAAGAAAGTTTTTACAAATTTACATGAAGAGGACAATTTTGATATTATTGTAAAATTTTAAATAAATTTGGATGTAACTAGAATTATATGGGGTGAGACTATGGTTTTAAAAAAATATATTAATTAAATCAAATTAAATATTTCGCTTGTTCAAGCTACTCTTCCTCTCACCCGACAGAAAATTCAAATCTCATATACCCGTTGCATTCAACAAGAAGAAGAGGGAAATCTCTTCATTTTCATTTTGAAATTCATCACTCAAAAAAACCAATCACCGGAAAGAAAATGAGACAACCCACCACCACCCACCGTCGCCAACCCAAAGACACCTCCTACCTCCCACCAACCCCTCTCAACCACCGCGACTCCGACATCAGTCTCGTGAGCAGCCGCCCCTCCTCCGTCGGAATCCCCTCATTCGACATTTACAAAGACCGCTCCTATCAACAATCCGCAATCGCAACCATCAACTCCTTCCTCGCCTCTCACAATTTTCACATCTCTTTCAAATCTTCTCCTTCCCCTTCCGCTAAACAAATCCACGAAACCCTAATTTTTCTCACCAAACTCCTTGAATTCCCTGTTACAAAACTCGAAGACGATCTTCCCTTACTTCTTAAACTGTTTAATTACCCTTTCAAGCTTAATAAATCAATTCTCAAAAACCCTGCTACCCCGCATCAATGGCCTTCTATGCTTTGTCTTATTCATTGGCTTGTTCAGATTTGTAATTTTAATCTATCTCTCTCGAATTCGTCCAGTACAACAACTATTCTTCATAACAATAATATTCTCTTTGGATATTGTTTGAATAGTTATCTTCATTTTATTAGAGGTGATGACGAGGCTATTCTTGATATGGAGGATCAAATTCGCCAAAAGATTCTTCATGAGAAATCTGTTGCTGATGAGAAGCTGGCTGCTGTTGAGCAAACTGTTGTTGAGTTGGAGGCGCAATTGGAAGAAGTGAGATCCGCGCCGTCTAAGAAGGATGAGCTTGAGAAAGAGAAGGGTGTGTTGGAAGGTGATGTCAATAAGTTTCATAAGATAATTGAGGAGTTTGGGTCGAGGATTGAGCCGTTGGAGAGGGTTTTGGCAGAGAAGGACAAGCAGTTGGAGGCTAAGGTGGTGGAGAATGAGAGGATTGTTGAGGAGAATGAGGAGCTTAAGAGGAAGGTGGAGTTGCAGACTTTTAATGCAAGGGACGTGGATAGGATGAAGAAGGAGTTGCATGCTGTTGAGAGGGATGCTAGTGAGGCGGAACTTGCTAGGAATGCTTGGGAGGAAAAGTGTTGGGAAGTTGATACCACTCTCGCGCATAAGATCAAAGACTTAGAGGCTCTCTCCATCGATTGCAACCAGGCCCTTAGGAGGTTCTTTTCTTTTCTTCATGTATTTTACTATGCCCCATTTGTTTTATAATCATTTGTTAAATTGCTGCTATAGTATAGCGGATTTTGGACCAACCGCTATTGTTTTGAGATACGTTATGTTATATAGTACAAAATGTTGTCAAATAGTGGTTGTTATAGTGGTGCTATAGCACTATTGCATAGCAAAATTTTAACAATCCTCTATTTTACGCTATCAGCAATTGAAAACACTGATCATAATAACTAGTTGAATGTGCACTATTTGGCTATTTGTCTTTAGACTAGACAAATTCATTTGCTGATGTGTTAATGTTAGTAGGGAATTAATTACTAAGCAAATGTTTCATTTCATGTGCTTCTAGGTTGAAGATTGGTAATGACATTCAGTATGTGTTGAATCCCAAGGGAACCACGCCTGCTGAAATCATGGGTTTTGATTACAAAGTCATGCTGAAGCCTGTGCTTGAATCCTATGCTGGTGACATCAAGAGAAGTTCGGTGGTGAAATTGGAAGAGTTGGTTTCCCTTCAGAAAAAGTCCGCTGAAAATGCTGCTAGGCTTGAGGGGAAAAGAAATCAACTTGCTGCACTGCAGTCACGCATTGATCAAGTAAGTGTATTTTGTGTTTCCTAGTACTGATTTTAATACTTATTGTGCGATGTGTGCTTGTGCTTTACATGAAGGACATGAATCCTAATTTTCTTAGATTGATTATTGTCGAATTTGATGTACTGAGAGAGTGAGTTTGGATAGAGATTGATTATGTGTGGACAGTGTGGTATCAGAGTGGTGCTGGCCTGCAGGAATTAGAATGTGGAAGCTGATGCAGGGGTAATGTTGTTGAATTGATGGCTCATGCCTGTGTTTCTAACTTGTACCTGGTCTCATTTATGTTTGACTCCTCAAACTAGTAATATACCTGTGCATCCGCATGGGCCGCAGCGTTCATTACTATATTTAAGGTCGACGTTGTGGAATAGAAATATTGAAGTTTGTTATCATAGAAATTAAGGCGTGATTGAAACTACTGAAAAGTAATTTGTTAAGGGAACATAGACCTAACTAAGAACATAGAATCGTACTCACTTAACATTAGGAAAATAATGATCTAATGGCATTTACATTTTCTCTTGACATATAACACAATATCAATTGAAATTTGAAAGAGTAGAAATGGATGGAAAAAAAAGAAGTAACCTTGCTTCAACGTAAGTGTTTCTACAAAATCAGTTTAATTACTGAAACAACTCCAGGATACTGCATAATATATCATTCAGAATGCATGAAGAATTAAGATAGCTTAGTTATTGTCCTCTACAAGACTGCTTCCAAATGAAACTATAAATGTTCATTTCAGTTAGCACTTTCCCCTTCCTCATTCAAATCCTATGATGTTGAAATTTTACTTAGAAGCTAAAATAAAAATTTCCATACGTGTATAAGATTAAAAAAATTAAAAAAAAGGTACAACTATGATTTGTCGGGGGCAGGGGGTTAGTGATTGAATATGACTGCTTATTAAGATCACAATATAACTGAAAAGATACAAATAGTCATAAAATTGAAATTCATAAAATAAAGTAGAAATATGCAATAGCATACACCTTCTACATAGGGGAGAAATAAACCATACCTGCACAGGAATAAAATCATTCATTGATTACTTTGGTAATCTTTCAGGAATATAAAGTGTTCTGCAGAATCAACATCTAAATGAAAAAAGAAAGTTATAGTCAAACAGTAAGGATTGTGGTTTCCCATCGTGTGAGTAAATTAATTGTTATCTGTAAAAAATATCAAGGTGTGTTTGCTGAAACAGTAAACTGACATCGCTTCCTGAAATAGGCTTCTGGATCCTATATATGCTCTATTTTGCACCAAATAAGCAGCCCAACACTGTCCCTCAAAAAGCTTAATATGAATGCACTATAAAAAATTGAAGAGCATTTTGCTCCAATAAATTATACTATAGAGCCACAAATTGGTAAAATTCAGCTCATGTAAAAGCTTACCTAAACTGGAGTAGTAAATAAAATGATATTAAAATGGGCAATGTATATTATACTAGTATGGATGGGTAGAAAATTATATTCCAGGAACCATTCCAAGCACATACCATTGTAGAACATTACACCCGCAATTACAGAAAAAGGGGAGGGGTATTAAGATTATAAATAATCAATATTTTAATTCTTCTAGCATTCAGCAGAAATAAGAAAATAAGTTCTGTTGGTACACCATCAAAATGGAGACATGATAAAGCTTCTACTTGTGGTAACTTCTAAGAACAGTTCACTGCTGGAAATGTCACCTAAACAAATTGCAGAGAAGACACGCCCATTAAATGAAGCAGTAGCACACTGAATCACAACCAGCACACCTACAATGATTCAGAAATAAACTCGGTTCCTAATAATATCCCCTTTTTTTTCCCAATTAATGTTCTAATTTTGAGTTTTGACTGCCTTCTTTCCATGATATCGTAGCTTAGAATGTGGAAGCTGATGCAGGGGTAACGTTGTTGAATTGATGGCTCATGTCTGTGTTTCTTACTTGTTGTACTACTGTCTACTAGTTCTTATTTATGTTTTTTTCTCATCAAATTGAAATCACTCCTTGTACTTGTCCTCTGACTCCACGCACAATGTTTAAATTATAGGTCCAGTCCAAAGTACATAGTTTAAGTAACTAATATTTCTTTTAGCTGTTATCTTTACACTTAGAGAAAATGATATAGTATGTGACCGAACAACAAAATTAAAATACTATTAAAAGGAAAATTCTTTGTTGTAGATGACAAATCAAGTTCATACTGACTCTTCCTTTTTCTGACAATGTTTATGTTGCACTCTTTGTTGGAGTTAGAAGGGTATTTGAAACATAAATTGTCTTGCCTTGTAAAGACTGTTGTTTGACTTTTTCTTTTCTACTGCTTGTTGATTTATTCACTAGCTGGAAACTCAAATGGACATGATAAAGAAAGAAACACAGGACTACAGAAATAGATGTTCTGCCGAAGCTAAGAAGATATCGGACGATATCCAGCTAGCTGATCATGATGTAGGCATTATGGAAAGAGAGGCAGCCGAGGTTCTAAAGGTAAAATCCGGATTCTTATTTTTATCTTTAATAGTAAAATCAGTTGTTTTTGAACCAATTTTGGGGAAAAGGCGTTGGTAGTTGTTATATGTATTGAATATTTGAACATCTGTCGGTCATTGTTATGTTTATTGTGTTTCAATGAACTTGGAGGGTGACCAAAATTTGCTGTAAATATGCATTCCACATTGATTGGCCAATTTCGTGCCAGTTTAGTTTTTGGATTTTTTCCTAAGATGCTAGTTGCTACCCATTGATCTTGTGTTTCAATCATTTTTTTGGCTTGTATTATACTGTGCAAGAATATGAGTGCATAATTTGACATAATTTCTTACTTCTGCCACTAGCATGTTTTTTGTCCTGTGTTGAATCCATTCCTTTTTATTGCAAGCTTTGGCTTACCTAGTAAATGATAATCAAACTGGGAATGTTGAAGAAAAAAGGCACACTAAAAGTTAATTGCATATCTATATTTGTGATATGTAACATGTAACTTGCAGCTATATATTTGTAGTAACGAGTTAGTCGAAGGGTCATCAAGCTTAAACTATCACCAAACATTTTTTTTTTTGGTGAGAAAACTATCGCCAAACATAGCAACAGGGATATTTCAACATAATATATCCTACGCCTTTCTTTTCTGCATACCTCTTTAAATCTTTCCTAATTTATGTGACAACATTGTATCTAATGAGCTTTTTATATTGTTGTCAAGGCATCTGAATTGAAGTTGCAGGAAACGATTAGACAAACTGATGAAGAAATTCAAATGCATGCCGGTGAGCTTTTTAGGTTGATTGATGCAGTCTCAAAGTACAAAGAACATGTTGGATCTAAAGTTTCAGAGGTTAGAAGGGAGCTATCGGAAACTGTAACTGAAGTCTCAAATATATATAGAGATTCATTCCCCGAAAAATATAGTTACGTATTGGAGGCACGCCGTAAAATTCAGAGAATTGAATAAGCGAAGCTTCATGTTGACACAGTCTTCTTAGTTACTGCTTGCTTCACTTGATTGTTCTACTTCTAAATATGAACATGTGGTTATGTGAAGGTAGGTTTTTTAGTGTTGGGCTGTAACTAGTAGTCATTAAAGCTAATGACTGTGTCTAATCATTGTCCATTCAGCTCCATATTATACCCTTGTATTCATCTTGTTCCATCAATTTGATGTAAAGATGCTGCTGATTGAATTAGAGATTAGATTAGATTACATGCCATCATTAGATTGAAAGCACAATACCCAAAGAAGAAAAATAATAGAAAATGTAAGCTTTTGATTTTATTTATATCTATGTTGTGTGTAAAAATATATTTTATTTGGTGTAGTATTTTTTTCTTCTAATTTTATCCTTCATTTAAACATTTTTTCTATTTATTTAATGCAATATAATTGAATTTTTTTATGTATAATCTATATCTACACCCCCTTAAAAAAAATCTATGTTTATACCCATTTATAAAGAGTATATCAAGTTTCTGTATAGCTTTCATTCTTTCAATTTTATCTTCATTTAAACTGTTTTATTTATAATTTTGTCTTTTTCTAATAAAAAATTGAAATTTTAATATCCAGATATATAAATCAACTACTGAACCTGTAACCAAAAAAAAAAAAAATTAATTAGTGAACCTGTTCTTCATATGCCAATATTAGCTTACACCCCATTTGAGTAGAAAGAAAGTTTACACCCCATTATCCCCGGTCTATTCCCATAATTACTCTCCATACCATCCCTTCTCCAAATTATCTGTATCCTTTTTCACATATGACGATATATCTCTCAAATTTTCAAATATATTACATCTTTTATAATTTAAATTCATTAAAACTTCGGAATGAGAGAAACATACGAACGAGAACAGAAAAGTCTCTGTCGGATAATAAGTTTGTGGTAGCATTTCTAATTTGGTAGAGAATCAAAGAATTGAATTTAAGTGGTTAGCGAGCTCAATTGAAAATGAATTATTTAAGAGAATTTGAGTTTGATTTTTTGAGTGGAATAACTTTTTTTTAGACTCTATTGAACTCCAAATTGCATGACTTTTTTTCTCCGTAAACAAAAAAATTGGGAAAATATTATATTATTAATATAAAACATAATTTATTAAAAGGAGGAGTATTATTTTTTTGTGTGTGGAGGAATTTAAAAGGAGGAGCTCAGAAAAATGTCAAGAATTGTGGTATTTGCACGAACAAGGCAAAACTAAAGGCAGACAAACCAACACGTAGGAGTAATTTGGTTACACGAACAAGTGGACCTCCTTCTCCAAATGTCAATTCCTAGCTTTCAATTTATCATTTGGAAAATGATTCTTAGACTCTCAAACATCAGTCTACCATTAGAGAGAAAAAGAAATAAAGAAAGTAAGGTGATAAGTTGATTTTTTATTTTAATTTTTGATATATAAAATAAGAGAAATGATATTTGTACAACTATTTTTTAACAACTTTTGAAACAACCCTCTCTTTCATACTCACATGTATTTTTATTTTCTTTCTTCTTTTTTGTCTCTCTCTATTGTTTTTGTCCAATCACAAGAGGAGAAAAGAGGTTGTCATCAAAGTTGTCTAATATTAGTTGTACAAATATCATTCCTCATAGAATAATAAGTTGTTGATGTGATGGAAAAAGAGATAAATAGAAATGATAAGTTTTTTTTTTATAAGTTATACTTTTTTTAGAAATAAAAAATGATATATTAGATGAATGTAGAAATGATATATTGCAGGGTTGGTTCTCTTCCCTTTGTGTATTTGGGGTTGCCTATTGGAGGTAATGTGAGGCGTCTGTCATTTTGGGAGCCTATTATTGATCGCATTAAGTCTAGACTTTCAGGTTGGAAGGCAAAACATTTATCTTTTGGTGGCCGTCTGGTTTTGCTGAAGTCTGTCATGTCATCTTTGCCTGTTTATGCTCTTTCGTTTTTTAAGGCTCCGGCAGGTATCATCTCCTCTATTGGGGGGGGG
>Ga0228710_1006919_pt1 | contig 16963 bp, 12 predicted proteins | sample MedpolnodulmetaG_FD_177995 | JGI IMG/M metagenome (GOLD analysis project Ga0228710, IMG submission 177995) | Root nodule microbial communities from Medicago polymorpha collected in Santa Monica, California, United States - pink nodules | ecosystem: Host-associated > Plants > Roots > Nodule... | reverse complement strand
TAAAACAATAAAAGTTGGTTTTAAGAATATTAGAGAGAAGTATGGTTAAGACCTTCGAATCCTCCGAAGCTCTCCTATGGTAATTTGCACTCCTAATTCAAGCAATGATTATCTAGTTTAACGACAGCTTAACAAAGTAATTCTACCCAATCTCTTGACTTAGAATTCTCCCCGCAAGTGACAACCCCTTAATCTCTTAAGTGAACTCGAAACTGTTGGAGGTTTTAACAGAACGTTAATCCTTATGTCTAGCCTAATAATGATCTATCTTTAGCTTGATTACTTAGGTTAAACTTATTACCTAGATCAGAGTCGAAAGCCAGGGTTAGTGGTCATTCAATCTCTAAGATCAATTTGCATATTCATAAAGCTAGGGTTAGTAGTCGATGATAAACATACAAAAATCATTAAACATAAAGTAATATGAATTAAAACTAGACTTTCATTGACATTTAAAGGAGTTCAACAAATTAGGGTTCCCAAAAGATTACATCAGATTCATCTAAGTCTCAACCACAAAGAGATTAGTTACTCATAGCTAAAGTACAAGATAACTAACTTAAAAACAAGGATTCATACGAGTATTGAATGATTGACTATGAGTTTTGATGGTCTCCCACCAGATCTGCAAAGCCTCCGCTCCAAACTATGCTTTTTCTCTCTAAAATCGTGAACCCTTATTCCAAAAACGGACTTTTCTATATATAGGCCAGTGAAAATCGGCCTCTGAGCTATAAAAATCGGTGCCCGAATGTCTTTAAGTTGCAAAAACATGCGCTCATCACTGTGAAAATCGGCGCCCGAGTGTGAGAATTCGGGGCCCGATTTATTTTGTATAAAGAAAGGTCATCCTGTGGCCGAAATTCAGGGCCCAAATGCTTGGATTCGGGGCCCGAATTGGACTCTGCTAGAAATCCAAATTCTTCTATTTTTCTTGCTTTCCTTGCTGTTTAAGCTTGCTTGTGAACTCAAAACATCATAAAAATGACACTAAAAATAACGTAATGACTATTGACAACAAAATATCCAACCCAAAAATGTTGAAAAGGGTAGTTTTCTTTATATATAGTATAGAATAGAAGTATAGATATAGATTTGAGCTTCTCACACACCTACAACACATGATATAATTCTAACAATATAAAAACTCTTGAATACATTCTTCCACACTTGAAACATTTCGGATCTCATAATCGAACCAAGTGAGAAGGGTGGGAAAAGAAACTTTATTAAAGAATGAGTGTTACTTTTCCCACCCTGCTGCCTTCTCACGCATCCTGCAAAAATTCCAAAAATACCTCTGGTCCAAATTTTGTTTTCCGATCCAAATTGTTAGTGTTTCCGGACAAATACGATATGAAATTTTGTGTCTTTCTTTGATGTCAAAGGTCTCTGTTGACCGTCATATAACCCCCGCATAAGCTGCAATGCAATTGTAGGGGTCGTATGAACGGTCAACAATGACCATGACACCACAGACACACCTAAAAACTACCTAAAAGACTAATTTTTTTTTGAAGAAAATGTAAGAAAGGAGGTGAAGAAGAATGAAGGAAATTATTAAAGATCCAAGCCTTTTTATAGCCTTAAATCAGTCATAGGTCCTAAGTACAGTCAAATAAAACGTGTTCCACGACCTAAACCGTGCAAAAATCATTAAACACCCCACTAACCATCCCAACCTTTGGTGAAGCGTCACCGTCCAAAATGAAACTGAGGGGTTTCTGATTTTATATTCTAGAATGCATGAAGTTTGTCCGGATTATAAAATCCAAACTGCATCAGGCCCTTTATTTGGAGCGTTTTTGTGGCAAATGACTTGGAAAAAAATAGAACAAAGGTACATAACATAAATGGAAGCAACATAAGACAAATAAACAGTTAAGAAAACATAATAACAGAAATGATGAATCTTTTGGAAAGGTATTTGAAGAGGAGCTTTTGAACTCGATCCTGCCGGCTTGCCAACTGGCATGTGACGATCGGCAGGCCGACAAGAACGAGTTCATAAGAACCTCTTCTTCGGAGTTAGATCTGCAACATAATGAAGAAAAGCAAGGTGTTTCAGTAGGATTTCTTTGAGTTAGATCCTGTTGCCTTGCCAAATGACTTATTCATCTGACAGACAACAAGATCTGACTCATAGAAACCTCTTGATGTTCATATCTGTAGATCAAGTTCAGAAGCTTTGTATATATCTATCTAGCTATATATTTTTGACAGCATGCTGAGGATCTTCATCACGCTGTCACATAGAGAGCAGTCTATTTTGCGGCATCATGACAAAGATCCTCAGCACAATGACAAAAAATTTCATGGTTTCTTTGGTGTGTTTGTGCGAAAACCGAAAGCACTTATTTATAGGGGTTTATGGATGTTGTGAGCCACAAAAACTGTTTTTGAAGTGTGGTCCTCACAAAAGAATCCTATGCTGAGGCAGTCTGAATTTTGTAATCCGGATTGTACTTGTACCCTAAAAAAAGTGACTTCAATTTGGACTATTTTAACGTTCAAATGAACATCCATGTAAATTACATATATATATATATATATATATGTGTGTGTGTGTGTGTTTGTGTGTGTGTGTGAGGAGGGATCAAATTACACCACTAAAAGTTACACCAAATGTTACACCGCTCAATATCGTTTTACTCTATTAATATTTTTAAAATTTGACCGTTAGACTATAAGTTTATATCACATAGATCATCCATGTAAATTTTTATATAAATATAAAATCATTTTATATGTTTTCGGTAATCACCAAGATTAACGGTGTTCTATAAAAACACACAAACCGTTAATTTTGATGGGTCTTAATGACATATCAAATGATTTTAGATTTGTATAAAAATTTACATGGATGATCTATGTGATATAAACTTATAATCTAACAGTCAAATTTTGAAAATATTAATCGGATAAGACGATATTGAGCAGTGTAACATTTGGTGTAACTTTTAGCGGTGTAATTTGATCCCTCCTATATATATTATTCAAAACATAATGCAACGACTTAATTTAACAACATATAACTAACACATAATTAAAACAACATAAAACACACGATTAATTAAAACATAGCACATTATCATAGATCATTTAAACTAACTTCTTCCTCTGGTCCCTCTAGAAAAGCCCCGACCTCTTCGTAGTTTCTGGGCAGGATCAAACTTTTTTGAATTTGTTCAGCAGATCTAACCAACGAAGCGTCCAACTCGATCGGTCCTCTAGTACTGTGCTGAGCAAAGACAGAGAACATGGTTCTCACCTCGTCGTTTGTGAGTTTCATCTGGTTGAACCAAAGAGATCCGGCTGAGTCGGACAATGGACATCGATATTCAATTCCGACCACCCTCCTCGTGTCTCTGTGGTTGAGTTGACAGTTGATTTGATCCAGCTCATCCTTCAGTCCAGAGAGGGTGACATCGTTGCGAGTTTTAAACAGATGGGGTGGTTTTCTCCCGTTGCAGTAGACTGCCGCTAGCTTGGTGTTCGAATCAATGCTAGGGAATTCCATGATTTTTTTCCTGGTGTAGTTTACTTGTAATGAAAACAGGGACCCATGTTTATAGAGTTATTTGGGCGTTGTGGACCACTTAAATTGTCGGTGCAATGTGGATCATACAAAAGAATCCAATGCTGAAGCTTTATGGAATATACAATCTGAACCAATCCCCACCTTACAAAAAGAGCCAGGTTTCCCGTAGTTTCACCCAAGTTCGTATTTTTCCAGAATATATAAGTCGGAATCCATGTGTAGTCCGGACTGCATTAGAAGTTTTTGGCTGGTGGTCTGCATCACAAAGAAAACGTTTTTTAATTGTGTTGGATGGTGGTCAAGTTGAAAAACGTGTTTTTACACGTTTTTTGACTGAAATAATGGCTTTCCCACTTTTTTTTTTTACCCTCCCTCCCTATAAATAGGTTTCATTTCCTCACAATTTCTCACACCCTCTTCTCCTCTTCCTTCTACAACGACGTGTTTCCATCGTTGGCCTCTCATAGAAAGAGGCCTCTTTGGAAATCCATCAGGGGTTATATGATCGGTCAACAGGGAAGGGGTCAGCCTGGGTGTGAGGTTGGTTTGTCTGGGTATCATATTGACCATCATGGCCTCTTGTTCCCTAGAGGCCCATGTGCCTCCGCTAACATTGTTTTCTTCTTCCCCCCCTCCTCTTTCCTCCCCTTCTTATGGAGCCACTGGTATAACTCACCCCTCCCCCTTAGAAATAGTTTAGGTTCTTATGTAATAAGCTTAAATAGCTTCAACATTATTGTAATGTATTACTAATATATCAATAAAATGAGTTATTTTTATATTTTTATTTCTTTTTTATATTTTTATTTGCAGTTATTTTACGAATTTGAAAGGTTAAAATGAAAAAATTCTGGAAAAAGATCATTCCGGATTTTAAAATTCGGAGAAAATCTGGAAAATACTAACAATACAGTTCGGAAAATAAAATCCAAACAAGGGTATTTTTGAAAAAAATAGGGTGCACAAGAATTCCATAGTGTGGAAAAAGTAATACTCATATTAGGTCTCTCGTTAAGTTTGAGTAAAAGCCCAATTAACCATTAAATATCTTGAAGATTGCTTTTTTGACATTCATTGTGTCTTAGTAACACAAGTAAATGACAAAAAACCCAACGGCAGTTAACTGCCGGCGTGTTTTTTAGTTATAAGTCAGCAATAGTTAACTACTGCCGGAGATATTTTAGCCTTTTACTTGTGTTTTTGTTTTTAGGAAGTAGTGAAAGTTTGTCAAATATCTTTGAGCCCAAAAGCCCATCAATAAACCTCTTTGAATCAGATTTACACCTTCAACAAAAACACATTCTTCTTATTTTCCTGTATCGTCTTCTTCCTCTTTCTCCATCGTTAGGGCTTTCCAAACCCTAGCCATGTCTTCTTCCAAAGATGCAGACCCAACCCTAGGGTACCTCACTCGAAAAGACACCGAAGTGAAGCTTCCACGTCCAACTAGGGTTAAGAACAAAACCCCCGCTCCAATTCAAATCACAGCGGAGCAAATCCTTCGTGAAGCTAGGGAGCGTCAAGAAGCTGAGATCCGTCCTCCAAAGCAGAAAATCACCGATTCAACCGAACTCGGCGAGTATCGTCTCCGGAAAAGAAAGGAATTCGAGGATTTAATCCGGCGAGTGAGGTGGAATGTCAGTGTTTGGATTAAGTATGCACAGTGGGAAGAATCGCAGAAAGATTTTACACGTGCACGTTCGGTTTGGGAACGAGCATTGGAAGTTGATTATAAGAATCATACTTTGTGGTTGAAGTATGCTGAAGTTGAGATGAAGAATAAGTTTATCAACCATGCTCGGAATGTTTGGGATCGCGCGGTTACTCTTTTGCCGCGGGTGGATCAGCTGTGGTATAAGTATATTCATATGGAGGAGATGCTTGGCAATGTTGCGGGGGCGAGGCAGGTTTTCGAGAGATGGATGAAATGGATGCCAGATCAGCAAGGATGGTTATCTTATATAAAATTTGAGCTGAGATATAATGAGATTGAACGAGCGAGAGGGATTTTCGAGAGATTTGTTTTGTGTCATCCTAGGGTTGGTGCTTGGATTCGTTATGCTAAGTTTGAGATGAAGAATGGCGAGGTTCCTAAGGCGAGGAATGTTTATGAGAGAGCGGTGGAGAAGCTAGCGGATGATGAGGAGGCTGAGCTGCTTTTTGTGGCATTTGCGGAGTTTGAGGAAAGGTGCAAGGAGGCAGAGCGGGCGAGGTGTATTTATAAATTTGCTCTTGATCATATTCCGAAGGGGAGGGCTGAGGATTTGTATCGGAAGTTTGTGGCATTTGAGAAACAGTATGGTGATAGGGAAGGGATTGAGGATGCTATTGTTGGGAAGAGAAGGTTTCAGTATGAAGATGAGGTTAGGAAAAATCCATTGAATTATGATTCGTGGTTTGATTATATAAGATTGGAAGAGAGTGTCGGGAATAAGGAAAGAACTAGGGAGGTTTATGAGAGAGCTATAGCTAATGTTCCTCCAGCTGAGGAGAAGCGATACTGGCAGCGCTATATTTATTTGTGGTATGTTTGATTTGAATTCTGTTTTGTTATCTGTTTGTTTATTTATTATTTATTGATTTTGCATTTTCTTGTGGTATTTATTATTTGTCTGTGTATAACTTAGGATTAATTATGCACTCTATGAAGAACTCGATGCTGGAGACATGGAGCGAACAAGAGACGTGTACAAGTAAGCAGCCTTTTGTGAACTTCCAAGCATTGTGTTTAAATCTCTGTTTTGTTGGATTTGTAGTACTTTCTGTCCATGCTTTTCCTGTATTGTTAAGCATATTTTTTACGGGGGTATCTTTCCTGGAAATCTTGCTAGTCTAATAGTATATTGTTCACTGAAAATCACTGCAAGCTTTTTATACCAATGAGGTTGTGGGTTTTGAATCATTCACGGTTCTTAGGCTGGGATACTGTTTTTAGAGCAGTGCTTTTGTTTTTGCCTCCTCTCTGTTTGATGCAAGAGCTTTATGATCTTTTCTGGGCTAAATGATTTTGCATACATTAAAATAGCCTCTTTTAGAATGGTTTAATTATGCTCACTTTTAATTTTTATTACATATTAATAATGACTATAGGTACCTGGTTGATGTTAGAGAATATGTGCTACTGTTATTTCAACTTGATTGTTAGCAATTCTTGGCTATTCGGTACAATTTTGTTTTAGTTCAGTTATACTAGTTTTAAATTAGATTTGTGAACTACAATTGATCCAAAGTTGAAGTGCTAGTGATGTACCTTAAGGTCTAGTGTTCTTACAAGCTAGATATCAAAGTTGCAACTGCTTTCTTTATTAAGTGTTTTTTTATTTGTTAAATTTCTCTCAGTTTGTGATTCAGTTGGTCACTGTGATTGCTTTCTTTGATAAGCAATGCTTTTTGAGTTTTGCTGTACTTGTGGACCTATTTTTGTTGTGCTTTTGATATTGGAGTCTTTTATTATGAGATCCCTTTAATCAATCAAATTTAGGAGTGTGTATATAGGTTTAGGAGTGTGGATACTGGAGTGTTCATGTGGAATGAAAGGTGTCAAATGGAGTAGGAGTCCGGTGTTGGTTTTTCTATAATTGCTTCTGGTTTTTGCTTGTTGAATGCCGATTGAATTAATAATTCATGCTCGGAGTTGATATGTGCTAAGATGATTTATAATCTGTGCATATTTTCTGAAGAAAAAGATGTGTAGTGGATAATTTATAGTGTAGATAAAATAGTGGTTTTTTATGTGAGGAATGAAACAGTAAACCAGTGTATATAGTGGTTTTTACTCTAATATATAACACAGTATCTGTTTTTTATTGGTCTTTGATTAACCCTCAAGTAGTAGTTAGTTAGATAAGGCTCTCAACTTAGAGTGGTGACTCCAAAATTTAAAACCTTGACTTTATGTTTGAATTATGTTTTCCTCTAGTAAAATATTAAGACGAGACCCTATTATTATTCATTCTCCGATTCCTATTTTTATTTCAACTATTAAGTAAGGATAGATGCTCAACGTGGTAAGATACATTTCTTGTGGGCTTTGGTCATAACTGTTGCGTGATCCATAAAAATAGACCCTATAATTGTTTTCCCAAAAAACATAAGTGGTGGGATTCCATAGTACATTGGTTTTCTTGAATTGATAAATTGGGCTTGGTTTGCATTGGCTGGGAGCATTGGGATTGATTTGAAACTTTATGGTTTTGATGGTACTGGTTTTGAGAATAAGAAGGAATACTGCATATGTTTGAGTATTTTCCGAGATAATGAAATGGTGAAGGTGTTAACAGAATGTCAACATGTTTATCATTCTGAGTGCTTGATATGTGGCTTAGTGCTCATCCTAGTTGCCCTCTCTGTAGAACTTCGCTCCACACATGTCAGTAATAAATTTTCTAAAGAAATCAACATATTACTCCCTCCGTTTCAAAATGAGTGTCACTTTAGCCAAAAAAATTGTTTCAAAATGAATGTCACTTTACATTTCCAATACAACTTTAATTTCTTACTTCCAACTTTACCCTCAATAAATACTCCAAACTTTTCTCTCACAATTTTCTATACAACTTTAAGTTTGTCTTTTTCTTATAAAGTAAGGGTGATTTAGTAACTTCCAACTTTACCCTCAATAAATACTCCCAACTTTTCTCTCACAATTTTCTATACAACTTTAAGTTTGTCTTTTTCTTATAAAGTATGGGTGGTTTAGTAAAAGTGTTATGTCTAATGATTATTTCATTCCATTTCTTAATATGTGTGCCAAAACCTTAAACGGCACTCATTGTGAAACGGAGTATTAATTTCTGTTGCTCCACGCATGTTAGTAATTAATTTTCTAAAGAAATGAACATATTATTAAGTTTTGTTGACCATCTATCAACAGGTTGATACCAAGTTTTCAAAATAAAAAATCTATCAATAGTTAGATAGATAGAATAGTGGATAGTGCATATTAAGATTAGGAGGAGATTGGAGAGGTTTTAGACTTGGACTTGGTTTTAGACTTGAATGTAAGATATATGTTCCTGTACAACTTCTTTGCTCTTGATTCTTCAGCCACATTTGATTCAGAGATTGACTTGCTGTTTTTTTTACCTTTTCTGGTTGAGTTCTATTGCCATCACGGGTATTCAAGATATATGTTTTTGTACTACTTTTTTACTCTAGATTCTACAATCACATTTGACTCTGATATCTCATCTTTGTCCATTGACTTTCTAGTTTAACCTTTTCTGGTCCAGCTCTATTGCCATCTTTTACTAAATTAACTCGAAAAATTATTATATTTATCATTGCAGTATTATCCTACTAAGTATCGACACTACTTTCATTTCTTTAGGGAGTGTCTCAACCAGATACCTCACCAGAAGTTCTCATTTGCAAAGATATGGCTTCTAGCAGCCCAGTTTGAAATACGTCAGCTGAATCTCACGGGTGCTCGTCAAATATTAGGGAATGCTATTGGAAAGGCTCCTAAAGATAAGGTAACATACTAATATCTATCTAGATGAAAGTATTATACTGCTTATTTTCATTGCTGCCTAGTTAACTTCACATATGCCTTTTATCTTTGTCAACAGATATTTAAGAAGTATATAGAGATAGAACTGCAGCTTGGTAATATAGATCGATGCAGAAAACTATATGAAAAGTATTTGGAGTGGTCACCTGAAAATTGCTATGCATGGAGCAAGTATGCAGAACTAGAGAGATCTTTAGCTGAGACTGAACGAGCTAGGGCAATATTTGAGCTTGCAATTGCCCAACCAGCATTGGACATGCCTGAGTTGTTGTGGAAGGTACACACAAAATTTATTTATTTATTTATTTACTGTACAAGAGCCAAATATCAGGCTATCACCAAAATAGATGTCAATATCTCAACTCTTACCTCTACTAGTTTCCTATCCTTCACCCCTCCCCACTAATGCTGCATGGCCTAACGAACTTGCCAACTCAGCACTTATTACCAATTCACTCCCACCCCCCCTGCCATAGCATTTCTATCCTATGGAAGCTTCTAATATAGTTGTGCCGTGCCTTAATGTGATTTATCTTTCTCCTCTGTTGTCATCTTCTGATGCATACCATATCTATGAACCATCTATGCATGCTGGTCATAACCTAACTGTAAAATCGTGAATATATAACAGGCATACATTGATTTTGAAACTGCCGAGTGTGAATTTGATAGAGCAAGAGCGCTTTATGAAAGGCTTCTTGATCGAACAAAGCACTTGAAGGTATGGCAGAGCTATGCAGAGTTTGAAGCAACAGCTATAGATGAGAGTTTAGAATTATCGGAACAAGAACAAAAGGAGCAGTGCCTTCAGCGTGCGAGAAGTATGTGATCACATCTTTATGCTCATGCTATAAATCATGATTGTATGTTTTGTTTGAACTGCAACGTAATAATTTTCTGATTCTCTTCATATTTTGTTTTGTGCCTGTTTAGAGGTGTTTGAGGATGCTCTAAACCACTTCAGATCATCAGCTCCAGATTTAAAAGAAGAAAGGGCAATGCTATTAGAGAAATGGCTCAACTTGGAGGCTTCATCTGGGGAGCTAGGTGATGTCAGCTTAGTCCAGTCTAAGCTGCCCAAGAAGCTCAAGAAGAGAAGACAAGTTTCTACCGAAGATGGTTCTTCTAGGTATGTAACTAACTCATTGTTTGTCTTTTGAGTGGTTTCCAAGGGTTAGTTTATATGGCCTTGTTTGCAATTTGGTCACTGCTAGTTTCTGGTATCGTTAGCATTAGGCTTGGCTTGTTGACTATGATATCCTGTGTTAAATTTGTTAATAAAACAATTTATTTTTTCTGTCTTTTTTCCTACTTCATTCTTCTCAATTTGATTTTGCAGGATCGAAGAATTTATCGACTATCTATTCCCTGAGGAAACACATACAACCAATCTCAAGATCATGGAAGCTGCTTACAAATGGAAGAAGCAAAAATTGTCTAATGCTGATGAATAAGAGTATCTTGTAGCTTGGCATGATTCCATTCTTGTATAACCCGGCAAATACTGTAGCTTAAGTTAAGCAGCTAAGTCAATTTTGGGTTATTAAAGTTTGTAACAGAGAAATGTAGTTTCTTATTCAAGAAAAAGTATGCAACAGAGAACAACATTTGAGAAAAATCTGCTTTCCTAAAACTGTGAATTGAAAGTCATGGTTGTAACTTGTGATTTTCGTCATTAAGGAAATGTGTAAGGTCGGTACCAAAAGTCAATTACTGAGTGTACATATGTTCATAACTACAACTTTACTTTGTTACATGTTTAGATTCTAAACACCTGATTTTTTTGCTGGTTGATTATGCTGAAGGTAATCGGAAGTTTGTATGCTTTCACTTCTATTCACGTGTTGTGGTATCTATTATTGCACGGCCTAAGCTCAACGCAATAACATTCAAAACTAAAGAATAAAATGTCAGGTTACTATCTCTGTTTGTGAGCTACCTATTTATAACCTCTGTAAAACACTTCCCCATTTACGTGTTGTGGTGATTGTAGGTTTGATCGAAGTGTAGGAGCCATGTCTACCAAACATTACATGTTTGGATTTCTTGCAAGAATTGAATTGAAATTATTTTGCCTCGTTATTCTTCTCGGTATAGATTTTGAATATCTAAAATTGTACAGCTGATTGGACAACTTACAAAACCTAGTGTTAGTTTGGTTAAGTGAGAGAAAAGGGAAATTATTATAAAAATCTTAGAGTTGTTTTGAGTGTGATTTTATAAGTTGTCACAAGCTGTCACATTTTAAATGTTTAAATATCAATACTCCTAATATTACAATCTTATCGGTCCAAATTTATTTGAAGAAAAAAACAAGATTTTCACCATGGCATCTTTGAGAAGGAACCAACCTTAATAATTTTTCGATGATACTAATAATATATAATTTAATTGATATGCACGCTGTAAAGTTATTTTATACATAATTTGTCGCCACGTTATTTAATGTGTTTGAAAACACATCAATTGTGGTATTCTCTATAATTGATATGAGTGTAAAATTACTTTAAACTTTTTTTTTTTGAGCAAAATTACTTTAAACTTTAAGCTTATTACTTTATTAGACAACCTTTTATTTTATTTTTTCTTTCAAAAAAAACCCTTTATTTATTTTTGTTTTATTTCAACCCCAAAATTACTGTTTTTTTATGATATATATTTATTTTTTGACAAAATATGATTTTTTTATTTGCCATCTATTTTATCCTTTTTCTTTTCAATATTTCTGAATCCAATCGGGTTGTTGGAAATCGACTTCCATTTCCCAGGTACTGTAACAATTTTCATTTTGTTTCTATATATCTGATTAAAATAGGAAATTTATTTGGATTTGTTATGTCATATGCTTCATTAATTTACATTTCGTTGAAGGAAATGTGTCCTCCAATTTGCTTGGAATAATTTTCGCATATGAAACACGGAATGAATAATGTAATATGTAACAAAAGTATGTGGTAACATTATATGTTGACCAGTGGTGGTTAATGCATAACGTTTGAGGTTATGAAAATTAACGAATTCATAAAATCTTAAATTTCTATTATGATTTTCTATCCATTTTGTCATTTTTAAAAGCTGGCCAGAAAATGGTGGGTAAAATTTTTGCAGCTAGATTCATTTGATTGTAGATTAAAAATCTATGTCACGGCCGCGGTTTCTTCACACATTGTAATTTGTTGCCATTACACGTTTTTGAGAATGCAGTGTTAATGTGTATTCTTCACCATTTGTATAGATTCTGTGCTTGTTTCGTATGGATTCAACTAGGGCATTGATAATACCAAATGCATGCATGGAATGAGAACTCGTGATATTGTCAAACAAGCTACTTTTGTAACTCCAAGTTAAAAATAGCCGTAAAATGATAAATTTTCACTAGATGTCAATGTAAAACTAATTTACACTAACGGTGCAAGTCCTCTTTCTCATTTAAAATTTGCTTTTTAATTTGTCATGTGTGTTTTCACTTCTTAATTTCAGGATTCCTATTCAATAGCAGAGAAAATGAAGAGTTCATAGCAGGACATTTACATTTGAACTTAATCTTTTGGATTGTCCCATGGTAAAAGGATGATCAAGCGCCACTTGAGGGAACTATCTAAGTCTTTTGGGAGTCAAATTTGTCCTGAAAATTCTGAAGAGCTCAGAAGAACCAAAACAGGTGCACAATATTATTTCTTGTGAAACATCATACCTGTGTGTTACACATGATTTGAAATACCACAAAATTTAATCAGTATGATTGGTTTTCCCTTTTGCAATTTTAAAATGTAAAAAGTAAATATGTTTGAACTCAAAATACATATAGACGTGTGTTTGGATGCACGTTCATTAAAATTTGCTCACATTCCAATGCTTTTTTAAGGTGGTTTTATTCCAACAACTTTTTATGTTGGTTTTAACCCTCAATTCTCATAGGAAAGAGACTTTGGTAATATGGAGTTTGTCAGAGAGTTAACTAAAACAAGACCATTGATTGTTTCAGTCAAGATTTGAATTCCGGTTGTTCCGAACGATTTGTCCTTACTCCTTATAACCGAAGTTCATTGATCATTTGAGTCGAACCACTTAATTATCCCATCAACAATTTGTAGATTCAAGTGGATGTGTAATATCCTACCTTAATCTTTTGCCTAATGTTATTTTGGAAATCTGTATACCTGCTTAAGATCGCTATCCCATTATGTTGATTAGCAAACCTGGGTCTAGAGCTAGTAGAGTCCATAATAGATGCAAGTTCGAAAATGCTTGGTTGATTGATCCAAAATTCCATAACTTTGTTTGTAACAAATGGCACTCTTCTGGTGAGAATAACATATCGGCCAAGTTGAGTATGTGTATTGCAGATATCTCAGTTTGGAATAGAAACCGTTTTCTACATCTCAAACATGAAATTGATAATCGCAGAAGGAACTTGGATTGTGTTCTAAGTCAGGTTCATGCTGGTAATATTAAACATTTCAATACTCTGAGGAAATGTATGTCTCATTTGTTGGCTAAGGAAGACACTTTATGGAGAGAGCAAGCTAAGACGCATTGGTTCTGGGAGGGTGACTTGAACAATAGATTTTTTCATGTGGCTGCAACCTCTAGACGGAAGATTAACCGTCTTACTTCCTTAGTGAACACACCTAGTACCCGATTCAAGGATAGTTTAGTCTTATGTAATGTGACTCGAGATTACTTTGCAGAGATCTTTCATAAGCAAAACAACATCTCATATCTGGTTCTAGATGCTATTAATCCCTCTATCTCAGCAGATGCTAACACCAACCTCACTACACTGTTTACCATCAATGAGTTCAGAGATGCCATGTTTTCTATGAAGCTAGATAAGTATCCAGGTCCTGACAGATTTAATCCAGACTTTTATCAGTATTTTTGGCCTTTGATCGGTCAAGAAAATTTTCAGGAGTCCTACTCTTGGTTAACAACAGGTACTTTTCTCTCCACCCTCAATCTAACCAACATTGCTCTTATTCCTAAAGAGGATGAACAAATTTCAATGAAAGATTGAAGACTTATTGTCATTGTGATTTATAAACTGGTTGCTAAAGTCTTCACAAATAGATTGAAGGGTTAAATCTCTATCGCACATACACTTCTGATTGAAGGCGTGTCCTGGTGTCCAACACCGACACTTATGATTATATTGAATTATGTCATGTTCTCAAAATTGCATCGGTGTCGACGTGTTTGTGTCAGTGTCGTGTCTGATGTCCGTGTTTGTGCTTCATACAGTTAAATAAGTTTTTGATCATTATAAACATACCGTTTTTTGTTTTTATTCCCTCTAAAAATTTCTTCAAACAATGGTCCTCCTAATATTTTCTATCACCAAATTTGGTCAAAATTGTTAAAGGCTGCACATGTGGCACTGAATAGAGAGACTAAAAACAAAAGATGATATATTTATAGGGACCAAAAATTATATATTTTCTGTTACCCCTATAAATATATCATCTTTCATTGATTATCCCTCTAAATTGTGTCACGTTTAACTTATTTTAACAGCAATAATCAAAATTGCTGATGGAAAATATTTGGAGAACCATTGTTTGAAGAATTTTTTTAGAGGAACTAAAAACAACAAATGATATATATTTAGAGACCAAAAACTTAATTTAAAAAAAAAAATCTGGGGAAGGTGGAATTTTTATTAATTAAAGTGACAGTAATTGCCATTTTACAACTGTCCCTAAGGGCTTTGAACTCATTATCTCGAGGTTACAATGTTACGCTCTTACCACTGAGGTAATACTCAAGTGGACCAAAAATTTATTTAACCCTAGATTGAAAAGTGATTTGGATATAATTATATTACAGCCTAAGACTGCTACTGATACGTACAGGTGGAAAAAGTTGTTACCCTGCAGGATTAAATGCAATATTGACGTCTTTTTGTGAGAAATAAAGTTGGAATTGGTGTATATCTTAAGAGATGATTCTAGTGCATATATTCTTGAACAGAGTGGTTTTTGCCTAAGTGTGCGATTCACGTTGATGAAGCTCTTGACATTCTTTCCGTTCTCAGCTGGGCTCATAAACTTAACTTAGGACCGGTTGATTTTGAACTGGATCAGTAGTAGTGGTCGATATATTTTTATCCACTAAACCAGATGTTAGCAACTCGAGTGTCGAGTTTATTAGCAAGGTTATGGACAACCTCATTCACTGTGAATGAGGTTGTCCATAACCTTGCTAAGGCGACCACAATTTCAGCCAGCTTTTTCGGTTGATATATCACATTGTGTTGAACACAATCTGATTAATGACATGTTACAGGTCATTCTTTCATCAAAAAAAGAGAGTAGGAAAATATTTTGTAGTTAGCTTTTATTACTAGTTTGTTTTCCAGAACATTAAGATTAATAACAAACTTCGCCTAATGGATAGCCTACTCTTTTTATATTACACATTGCAAGTCAGTGACATCTTCAAACTTGTGAATATCCATATATCCATCAAGATCTAAAGTAAATATAACAAGATTTATTTCTCATTTTCATGCAGATATTGAAAACAACCTCTCAAGAGTCTTAAAGCTAATTACGAGTGAAGACCAAAGAAAAAAAGAAGACAACTTAAGGGAAAAGACAGAACTTGTGAGACTAATTGAGGACTTCTACAATCAGTACCAGTCACTGTATGCACTGTACGGTCGTCTTACCAGAGAGTATATGAAAGCACCTCCTCGTAGAGTAAAGAGGGTTTCTTCCCTCTCTTCCTCCAGTTCAGATGACACAGAATACTTTTCTTCAGATGACACAGAACTTTATCATTCAGATTTCAACAAACGAATATCACAAAGGGGACGTTATTCTTCATTTGTCAATACTCTTGAAGCTCTCAAGACTCAAAAATCGACAGAAAAAGATGAATTTGAAGCACATGAAATGAAACAGCTACGCACAAAGAATGCTGAGCTTGAAAAAGCAGTGTCAGCGTTAAATGAAAAACTCAAGAAAAATGAGGAACATGCAATGTCCAAAACTTCGGATTTGATGGCACGAATTAACAAGCTCGAACAAGAAGCTAAATCTCTTCGTAATAACAAAGGAAAAATTGAAGAAAAAATGAAACGTTCTAGAAATGAAGCATTGAATCAAAAGAAGGAATTCACTGATCAGATTAATGCCATGCAACAAAGCTTTGAGTCTGTACGCAACAACAACACAGAATTGGAAGCTCATTTAGAAAATGAGAGGGAAAAAGTTTCACAATATTTGATTCAGATAAATTTTTTGGAGGAGAATTTAGCTGAAACTGTTACAGCTAAAAAAAGTCTGCTAAAAGAGAAACAATGTTTCATTGAAAGGATAAAGGATTTGGAATCTCGATGCAGCAAAGAAAACGATTTGGAAGAACAATTTAGAAATGCAATGTGTGAGATAAACACTTTGCAGAAACAGAAAATTGAGTTAGAGTTACAAAATGACCAAAGCCATTTGGAGGAGAATTTAGCTGAAACTGTTACAGCTAAACAAAGTCTGCTAAAAGAGAAACAATGTTTCATTGAAAGGATAAAGGATTTGGAATCTCGATGCAACAAAGAAATCGATTTGGAAGAACAATTAAGAAATTCAATGTGTGAGATAAACACTTTGAAGAAACAGAAAATCGAGTTAGAGTTACAAAATGACAAAGCCATTTGGAGGAGAATATAGCTGAAACTGTTTCAACTAAACAAAGTCTGCTAAAAGAGAAACAATGTTTCATTGAAAGGATAAAGGATTTGGAATCTCGATGCAGAAAAGAAAACGATTTGGAAGATCAATTAAGAAATGCAATGTGTGAGATAAACATTTTGCAGAAACAGAAAATCGAGCTAGAGTTCCAAAATGAACAAAGCCATTTGGAGGAGAATTTAGCTGAAACTGTTGCAGCTAAACAAAGTCTGCTAAAAGAGA
>Ga0228710_1006918_pt1 | contig 16964 bp, 4 predicted proteins | sample MedpolnodulmetaG_FD_177995 | JGI IMG/M metagenome (GOLD analysis project Ga0228710, IMG submission 177995) | Root nodule microbial communities from Medicago polymorpha collected in Santa Monica, California, United States - pink nodules | ecosystem: Host-associated > Plants > Roots > Nodule... | reverse complement strand
ACTGGCCTTTGACTGGTGTGGCACTTGCCACATTGGGCCTAGTCTAGGTCTGCCCCTGGCTAGAAAGCTGCTTATATGAAAGAAGAGCCAAAATCTGGAACATTACAAGAGTCTCAGAGACGTCAAAACATTTAGATTTAGTACATAAGTGTTAAATATGTGTGGACGTGGCCCTGTGTCTAATTCCCACATTGCAATCCTTAACTCGATTCCCGGGAACACATAAGTGTTAAATGTGTTTGGATCTCAACCCAAAAATTAGCTCAAAGGATGAGGTACTCAATCATATTTATACACTCAACAATTTGGGAACCTGAGCGATGTGGGACTAACAACAAACTACAAACAACTTTAACACCCATCCCCACGCGTAGCGAGGCTCTGGGTCTAATTCCCACATTGCAATCCTTAACCCGACTCCCGGGAACCTGAGCGATGTGGAACTACAAACAATTTCAAGCAATCATTAACCTGACTCCCGGGAACCTAAGCGATGTGAAACTACAAACAACTTCAAGCAATACTTAACCCGACTCCTGGGAACATGAGTGATGTGGAACTACAAATAACTTCAACACCCACCCTCACGCCTAGCGTGGACCTGGGTCCAATTCCCACATCGCAATCTTTAACCCATCTCTGATACCATGTTAAATGTGTTTGGATCTCATCCCAAAAGTTAGCTCAAAGGATGGGGGTACTCAAGCATATTTATACACTCAACAATTGGGAAACCTTAGCGATGTGGGACTAACAACAAACTACAAACAACTTTAACAATAAGAGGTAGAACTCAAACTATTTAGCTAAAAGTCAATATCTTATATTTTAATCACAGTAAAAAAAATAGGTTAATAGTTTTTACCCCTGTAATATATGTCATTTCTGGTTAACCTCTTCTAAAAAAAATATAGATTTCGTCCTTGTAAAATCAAGATTCTTCAAAAATAGACCATGAACTCATCTGACTATATAACTAAGCCGAGTTAGCATTTTTCCATGATGTGACACGGTAACTGTTATAATTGATTTTTTCAATTACATCATACTTACATGTCATTTTTTTATTTTCAATTAAAAAAAGAAACTTGAATTTTTTTTCTCAAAAAAAGAAAAACTGAAATTTTTGGAGAAATTTTTCCATTCTCTCTTTCTCCCATCTCTCTCTTATCCCTAATGCGATTTCAGAAAAATTAAATTCCAAATTTGTATTCATCTCTTCCTCTTCTTCCAAAAATCTAAATAAATTGAACATTATCATCATCCTCATCTTTATCAACCCATTCAGAAGACCAGAATCATCATATTTTTCTTCCAAATTTTGAAATTCAACAACAGCAACAACTCAAACATGAACAACACAAAACTAAAAATTCGTTAAGGAAAAAAAAACCTAAACACAACAACATAACTGATCCAAAAAAGAGAGAAGTTTGTTTACAAATCAAATAAAATACAACCCATTTCCAGTGAACCGAATTTAGAATGACTATATAATCCGAAAAGTGTCATTTTAACTCAAAAATTTGTCATTTCTGGGGTGTTTGACACTTTTCGGATTATAGAATTTGAACGGTCTCAGAACAAAAATTGAAGTTTTTTTGTACTGAGACATATATATGGTATGAATTTGATATAAACATGCATTCGTGATCGTGTAAAATAAATACTTTAATAGAGACGATAAGAAACAACACAAGTTTCAAACATTAAATTTAAATCATAAATTTTTCAAAGGTTACAAACCAAATGTTTAAACATAAAGCTGTAGAAATGGGGAAGTTACTGTTTTTGTTTTATATATAGAAAGATTTCGGATTTTAGAATACAAAGTTGTTTCAAATTATAAAATCCGAAGAACATTTTTAAAAGAAAAAAATTGGACGCGCAAGAACCTCGTAGGATAAAAAAAGCAATAGTTAGCCGCAAATGAATCATCCCCCAGTCTCTTGGACGATTTAGATCATGCACAATGTCCAGACTAACTGTTTGGTGTCAAGAAGCCATCTTCATTTCATCCTTCACTATGCATCTCTACAATCTACATTCTTGCAAAGTCATTCCTTTTTATCATAATTGTGCATCTTTTATTTTCAAAGCAGGGCCAAAATTCATGCATGATAAGTACCACGTCCTTAACCAATCCTTAACATAACCACCATGTATACCATGTTCCATGATCCGAATTCCAACACAAAATCCCAAGCAAAAATCACTTATAGCCGACAGTAAGCCAGTCCCAATTGAACTACAGACTCTCGGACGAAGACGTATTGTTCTGACCCCATAGTCAGCCAAAACTACCATTTTAGCATATCCTAACAACACAAGAAACCTTGCCCTACCTTACCACACCAAACTCACAAATTTCTCAAGTCAAGGCATGCCATAGGATTCTTACACCATTGAGTAATTTGATAGTTAAATATTTTGACTTTGTTTCGAACAATTTCTATGATGTTGCTTTTTTTTCCTCCACCAAAAAAGTCTAATATAGTCATAACCAGGGTCGTTCCTATAAAATATGAGGTTCGGCTCCCTTTTTAAAATAGGTTCCCGGTAAAATAATAACGGAATTTTTGTGTAGTTAAGCTTTTATTAAAAAATTAGAATCAATAGAACTTCTAAACATGAAACGAAATAAAAAATTAATAAGTGAAAGAGAGGTGAAATTTACTGAATGGTGTCGTTTGGATTTGTCACTTCTCTGTTGTGGGAAAAGAGAAAACGAATGGTATATGCGGAAAAAAAATGATTGTTATGATTCTTTTAATGAAATATCTTTCCAAATTGACTAATTATACAAATTGGGGGTGGTTTGATAGCATCAGATTTATGTCTAAAAATGAGAATTAGAGTCTAAAAAAACTCAAACGTTTACCAAAAAAGAAAAAGAAATAATATTTTTTTTATTTAAGTGGGGTGTGGATATTAGACTTAATTATTATTTTTGAGGCCCTTAACTTTTAGAGGCCCGGCTTGGTTGAGCTGCTTATGCACCCCAAGGTCGGGCCTGGTCATAACCTCAAATCAAAATGATTTAGGCACACTCACATAGAATGAAAAAATTAAAACAAAATAAATCAATCGCATCAATTAACATCATTTAATTTTATTCTCATTTAAATTTTTCTATGATTTATGAATGTGCCCAAATCATTTTGATTTAGGATTGTGCTCATCTAAGACTTTCTCTCCTCCACCACCTTATGCAACTGTAATTTATTTGCACTATTAAAGATGGTGTTACAATAAAAACAGGCAAATGCATTTTTATTATAAAATTATGGTAATAAAAGTAACTAATACTTGTCCATAAGATACCCTAAAGCTATGGTTTCAATTTGAACATCTAAATGAACCATCTATCAACTTCAACACTAATATTTATTTATCAAACAAATCATCTATTAATTAAAGTTGAAGTGTAACATTTTTTATCGAACCATAGTACTAGATAACAATATGCAGTTGAAAAATACCTGAAGCGTGGAAGGAGCATTTGATACATTAGAGATTGTTCCTTCATGTTGAACGAACATATGTGTTCCTTGCAGATTCCAAGTCAAGCTTTGGGAAGATTGAGTCAGTGCAACCACAGGGTACAGTGTTCCAATACAAGTGACCTTGGTTGAATACGTTTGACTTTCCTGTGTTGCATACGAAATTGGATTCTATGCTGTAATTAATTTTCCGCATTCACATAATCATAACTTTAATAGCTGTTTGATCTTGATCAGACTATTTAGGAAACACTTATTTTATTTTTATTAGATAATTCATAAAATACCGAACTTAAAGATGGATCGTCCGTTAATTATCAAATGGTCATCAATGTGCGACTGTATGACCTCACCAACTAAAACAAATCATGGTTCGTTACATACTTACAATAGTTGAGTGTTTCTTTTTAATGTGTTTTCTCAACTTTTGTAGTGAGCGTAAGATTCTAGTAGAATGAGACAGGACGATTTTTTTTCCCAAACTACCATCAATGAAAAATTTGGTTCTACTTGAAAAAAATTATTTTGCTTCTACCCTCTCAAATGTACTTCTACACCCATATTTAATGTTAACCCGATTTTGCCTCTTAACTCTTTTGAAAAAACACTTATAATTCTGAAACTTTCAATTTTCAAAATTTCTAAAATGACTACTCATGTGGTACTTTCAATTTCAAAAGTGTCGGAATGAATATTCATTCCAAAAGTTTTATTAGGTGCTGAAAAATGAGTTTCAATTTTTGTTTTTTATTTGTTATACTTGAAGGTATTTTTGGAAGTTCATAGTATTTGTGGGAGTAGAGGTATAAGCAGGGCCGTTCCAACAAAATTTGGAGGCTCGGCTCTGTAAGTGAAAAGAGGTCCGTAATAAAATAAAAACGTATTTTTTTTAAAAGAACAATGTTCTATTTAAATTTTTTAAAAGATAAATACAAGGTGTCGTATATATGCGATACACTCAAAGATGAAAATCACTACCGTATACATGAGGAACCTCAAACCACCCTCCCAAAAAAACACCCACGTAACACCAAAAGCAAGATAACTCAATTCTAATAGGTCTAAAACAAGACAACAGAAGAGGAAAATGAAATCAAATCGGGGAAGAAGAAAAGGAAAGTCTGATGGAGTGATGGTGATGGAATGCGTGGTATTAGAGAGAAAGAGAATAAGGAATTTTTTTTTTTAGTGGGATAGTACTTAGTAGTACTACTGGGCTATAAAAAAAAATTCGAGGCTCGTATCTTAGGGAGGTCCATTCCATTGAGCCCTTACACACCCCAAGGTCCGACCTGGTATAAGTAGTGTAGGGTATAATACAAGTGACTTTGTGTGTGGGTGTTGTGTTTTAGTGTACAATGTTACAACTTTTGAAACAATATTCTTATTCTGTTGTCTTCTTAACAATAGAGAAAGAGTGAGAACTTCACAATTGTTTTTCCTTTTTTTTTTTTTTTTTTACTTGTTTACAACTTTTGAAACAATATTCTTATTATTCTGAATGTGACTATGGATAGAATTTATATGGCATGTGTTTTCTATATATTGTTGTGGTAACTATTGCAGACTATGAGATGAAAACAAAAGACCTCCGAAGCTGCAATCATAGCAAAACTTGCAATGGATGTCTGCATTGCAGCTAAAAAATGCATATTTTACCAAGGCAAATGCTAACATACAACTTATATGAAGTGTTGACCCTTGGAAGTTCAGAACAAATATATTATAATTTTTGGTGAACAAAAGCATCAAATTTAAATTGATTACAGGTAAGAAACATATACAAAAGCATATAAGCAAGATTTAAGGTAATATAGCTGAAACTTCAAAAAAAAAAATTTGAACATAATAAATATAAAAACTCGAACACATGAAACTAAAAATGTCATTAGCACTTAGCATTCAGAATAATAAGAATATTGCTTGAGTGCAAAATATAATCAGCTTCATTTAAACTAATCTAATCAGTCAAAATCGCTTGCTAAGTAAATAACGTGTATATTTCTTATACTCAAACAAACACCTCATTGTAGCAAATAGAAAGAGTCGCGGCCATCGCCACTTCCTTTAAATGGCAAACCACACGTCAAAAGATACTTAGTAGTTAGAAGGGATGTGTTTACACGAACACGATATTCGACATTCATTTGCTTGGTTTGATTAAAAAATGCAGCCTTAACACTTTGGTTTGGATTCATGAGAGCATAACCCATATGCACACAATCTACATGAGAATAAGAAGTAGCATGATTAGCTAATCATTGAGCATTCTTCCATTCACGAAAACCATCTCCCACAAAGTGATCCCCACCACTTTTAGACACATTTTGAAACAAAAAACATGGCAAACAAAATGCTAGGTCCTTAGATTCACAATACTAAATCCAATCATACAAATTAAACCAATTCTTAAAAATCGACGTCTTTGTTTACCATGATCAGACCAAGGGTAAAAGAAATTGCTAGGAGGTTGATGAAGGCCTATTTTTGGGTAAGCTTTACGTACCTCATGTTGGATGTTAGGATGATAGCTTGAAATTGGAGGCCTAAGTCCTCGATCCGTTTCCAACATTTCATAATCAACAACTTTAATACCCTCGTTGGTCGAGTTGGGTATAACTTTGGGTTGTGGCTCAATTGAATCCATAGTCACATGGTTTGCAATTCGCTTCGGTACATGGTACAGGTACGCGGTTCGTAGCTTTCAAAGAATTCGGTACGTGGGGGGTATGCATAGTCGGTACACTATGGGTTCGTTATATATGTTTTAATAAAATTAGAATTTGTATGTGAACATTGACAGTGAAAACATGTCAAATATTAACATTCTGTGTTTTATAAAAATGACATTATGTGTTTTGAGAAAGTCCCACATCGGGCAGTCTCTACGTGTATTAAAGAAGAGGTGGCTATAAATAGGGGACCAGGGATTAAATTATCTCTTGCCAGCAGTGGGGACCAGTGATTTATCACTTCCTAACACTTTTTTTAATTAGTTTAATTTTTATTTATATATTCGGGTTTGGTGGTACGTGGTTCCCCAGAAATGAAGAATTCATGGTCGAATTGCTGCGAACCGGTACGTACGAACTGGTTCATGGTTCATCACAAAACCCATGAATTTTGTGACTATGGTTGAATCTCAAGTATCCGATGGTTCTTGATTAGCCGAAGAACTAGTTTTGTCTCTAGAAAGATTAGCCGAAGAACTAGCTTTGTCTCTAGAAAGTACGGGAAAAAAATTTCTTCATCCTATAAAACAGAACAATGACTTTGTGAGCACAATTCTACAAAGAAACCACGATATAAAATTGTCAATTTGTCATTCGTGAATCATATTCCAATTCCAAAAGTCAAATTCTTTGTACGTATTTAAAAACTAATTAACATTCTAATTCTAATTATATGTACGTTAATACCTTTCAATTCTAACCGATTAACATTCCAATTCTATGTAGTTCATACATTCCAATTCAGTAACTAAAAACTTACATTTCAAAATTCCAATTTCAATTCTAACTAAAAAAAAATTGTTCATGACAAAATTCTAATTCCAATCTAAATAAATACATCTTGTACTCATGACAAACAAAATTCCAATTCCAAATCCAATCATAACAAAATTCCAATTCCCAATTCTGAAACCCTAAACCTAAAACAAGCAATTGGAGAAAGAAAGAGAAATTGGAGAATCAATTGGCTTACCTTAGAGAGTGTGAGAATTGAGAGAGAAATAGGAAGAGATAGAGAGTAAGAGTGAGCAGGAAGCAGCCAGAGGAGAACTGGAAGAGTCTGACTGTCTAAGAGAGAAAGTGGATACAACATCTAATTTTGAATCAGAAAAACTTGCAAAATTATTTATTAAACAAAATTTTAGAAGAAGATCTTGTAAAAACATAAGAATACTTGAAACACTTCAAAGAAACTTCCTTCAACTTCGAATGAAACTTAGTAAATTTTTACAAAACAATCGTAAATAAAATATACAATATGAAAACTCTATGTATATAAGCATCCAAAACTTTAGCATGCCCAATCATCTTGGATGTATGGAGATCCTGAATTTCAGAATTGGAATGAGAAAAAATCAATTTACGATTTACTAAAGTAGTCAGTTTTTTAACAGAAATGATGTTCAAGGTAAACTCAGGAATATATATATAAAAGATTAAAAAGCTGAAAAACTTTGTTAAAAATAACAGTTCCTAAATATTTAGCTAAAACAACATTTCCATTGGGTAAAGTAACATGAAGAGGTATTATTTCATAAAAGGTTTCAAAAAATTTAGTATTTCTAGTGACATGGTGACTAGCACCGGTGTCGAGAATTCAAAGAGTAGAAGGGATATTACCTAAAACAGAATTTTGTTGACTAAAGGATGAACCCGTGTGAAATGATGTAGCAGCACATCTTAGAAACATGGTCATTTAATTAATTTGAATGATGTTGCAACACATCATTAGAAACATGAGTGAAATGTTGTAATCCAAAACATGTTTAGAATTTTTATTTTTTTAAGAAACTAAAATGGAATATATTATCTAGAAACTCGGTCTTTCAAGCACAAGACATGTTAGAGAAGAGCTAAGTAAAGTATGTTACCAAAAAGAAACTAAGCGTTATAACCACGTAGCACACGCTAAAAAACATAAAAAGGGGGATTAAGCCACCACATGTGTTAATTAAAGCAAAGTTAGGATAGTTTGGCTTCCGGCAGAGGGATTGTAGCTTAGTTTTATCTACAAGTTAATTAATAGAAAACCCATTTTGTTGGAAAACACTAGCATTCATGCGCCAAATAATCCAAACACAAGAAAACTAGATCAATAAAAAGCATAACAAATGTTCATTGAGAAGTCGCCTAGTGATCGAAATTCAAGAACGTTATCCTTGACATGAGCCAGCTTTACTGAAACCAATATGAGACAATTGTAAATTTAATATCAAATTTGACACAAAAAAAAATCGCAAGTCAAAAATAAATGATTAAGATTCTCTTGCGAGGCACATCCACCTGAGCACACACATATTCGGTTGAAGTTCCCTTCTTGCGATTAAGTTGTCGATTGTTGGAAGTCGATTGTGTAATAAACGCAGTGTTTAGAAATCGTAAAAAAAGTTATAAAAGAATAAATATATAATGTTAAATGATAAAAAAAAAAAAAAAAAAAATTAATTTTATTTTAAATTTTTTAAAATTGAGTAAAAAATAAATTTATAAAAAAAAAAAATATTAAAAAAAAAAAAAAAAATTAAAAAAAAAAAAAATAAAAATTTTAAATAAAAAAAAAAAAAAAAAAAAAAATCTATGCTATCTTCAAATTTTTAAGATTGGTATATACAGTAGATTAGTTTAAATAGGAATTAGACTTTACAATTAAAATTGGAATTCTGGTTAAAAGAGATACATATATTTAGAGTCTGATGCCGTCTGATAAAATTATCTCTAGCAAAAAGAATCTATGACAAAATGTCAATTGTATCACTATGATTTATAACCATGAAAATAATTTTTGTATCCATTATCCATGGTAATATGAAATTTACTCGAGCAAATATCATGTTTGGTTCGATACCATAACTAATAATAAAGTTTCAAACAAAGGTAATTCATCCAACCTGTGGGATCTTACGGTAGATTGGCAACAACAACAAAAAAATCTAAAAGTTACTTAAGAGAGTTACATAAACATTTACAGTATTTTTATGCTAATATTAACAATTATAATCTTTCTTAATTTAAGAATATTTGTTAACAATTTGAAATGATTTTTTTTTTCTTCAAAGGAAGTAATTACTGTTAGAAACTTAAAAATCAGCAGCCAAAAAAAGAACCAAAATTCTAAATAAAAAACTTCAAATATTTTTAATATGTATTTGCATATATGTCACTAAAGTTGAGTTGAGTTGACGAAATGTTAAGGAGGGGAAGAAATGAATGAATATCTTAAGTCCTCTTTCTGTAATTCACCCAAAAAAAACAAGCAATTGCATGCTTCCTATTCTCATGAACTGTAGAAAAAATCAGAATTGAGTTTAAATTCAATTAAACAAACTGTACAAGATTCTTTCTTCTATTTGATACCTACCGTGACTATTGACTACTCACCACAACCACGCCCCATGCCTTTCTCTCTCTTTGTGCTCACAAATGTCATACACAAATAATTCAACCATGTGGTCCCATTATGTCCTTATCTAGCACAAGATAGTACTTTTCATACACACAAGTAAGAAAATTCATCTAAATAAAGAACTAGTAAATATTTAACCATACATCATTTTCTCAAATAATAAATACGTGCATGCGATATAAATACATAGGCAAAAGGACAACAGTAACACCAACCACATTAAATTACATCCAACCAAGATATCATAAGTACCAGTAGTCCATACACCAAATTACAATACACACTAAACAAAAAACATACAACAAAAGAAAAGAAAAACCAGTGTTTTTCCAACAAATAAGCATCCATGAAGTGAATGAAAAGGGTCCCCTCATCATCAACATAAAGTTGTCTCAGTCTTCTTCTCACAAAAGGGGAATAAGGTGCAAGTGCTTAATAGCCTTAGGTAGTGATTGATAAATTGCACACATGAGGGAAAAAAGTAAACCCACAAAAGGATTGAACATGACAAGGATACAAAAAGAGGTAGTGAAGTTGGGTCCCATGACAGCCAAGAGGTGAGGCGTGCACTCTTGTTTTTTGAGGGATACTCTTTTGGAACAACTAGTCTTCTCATTCAAAACCAGCTCATATCCCATGCTATTGCGTTAGTGCTACTTTCTCTAACCCCTAAGATATGGACTTAATCATTCATTTTTTCCTTTTTTGTGCCATAATTTGGTGAGTAGGAGTGGGAGTATTTCCCTCTTTCTTCATACATACATAGCACACAAGTTACATAAAAAAAACAGCTGAATTTTATGTTCCAAATTAACTGAAGAAGTTCTCAAAATGGTGTTTGTGGAATTTTCACAGTTTCATGCTCTCCAATATTTTGATTTCAAAAACCACACTTCAGAACTTTTGTTGAATACTTCTTCTGATAAAACATGAACATAACTTGTTTATTCTTGCTAAAACATGAACATTTAAGTATTAAGTAATAATGTAGGTGGCTTGATATTCTCCTTAATTTACAAGGCATTGAGACCAAGAGCTCTAGCCTTGAGTTTCAAAGAATTCAAGCAACGAATGGCCTCATCCAGAAGCTGAATTGGTTCCTTGTCCTTACCATTTGGAACTATGCATTGCAGAATGCTTAGAACATTCTGAATCTTTTCCTTTCTCATCTTCTTATGGCCTGTTAAGGAACCCATTTCACGTGACCCTCTACCGTAATTGCTACCTGAGCACCTTGATTCTGCATCATCATCATCATCAACACCACGATTGAGATCAAAAGGTCTGTTTTGTTTTAGAGAGCTTGCAGTGTCCATAAACTGCACATCAACATCACTATAAGCCATATCGAATAGCTTACGTTTCTTTGTTTTACCAGGGGAGGAGCTAGCAACTTCTTCTGCGGTTCCTCCAATTCTGAAAGGTTGCTGGTTAACATGAGTGGTCATTGTACTGGGTGAATGCCCTGTGCTGGTAACTTCATCATCCTCAGTAGAATAACCATCACTGTCTGAGTAAAGCAATGCATTGATTTCCTCTGTATCTTCGTGCATCTCACTTTCAATCTCAGTTCCTTGATTATCATTTTCATCAACTTTATAATCAAAAGTTGGTCCAACTCCAATCACATGATTCACATCTCTCCTTAAGGAGGGTTCATCATTCTCATTTAAATTGCTACGACCGTGCAATTTCGAATCCCACGAACCAAGACACTCAACAGGGCTCCCAAATCTTGAACTATAAATAACAGTTGTTTGATCACCCGTTTGATCAACAACCAAAAACTGTTTCTGAGGGAACCCCAATTCCCCATTGGGTGCAATTTCCTCCTTGAAACCCTTCAAATGACTAGTGGGAGGGAGTTTCTCCTCCAAAGTGAAGTTTGGAGGACTCGTAAAACCCTGCCGAAATCGAGGCAAACAATAAAACCAACCATGAGGTTCATTAGAATTTCCTAACTGCACATGAGGTGATGCAGAGGATCCATAAGCTGGCGTTGCCTCATTCCTCGGTATCAGATTCATATTGACACCCGGGTTCATAGCTGCAGAAGCAGGCTTCCTTATCTCAAAGGGAGCACAATAGGAACTAAAATTGGGTGATTGCAAATTAAATTGCACCTGCGGCGTCCAGGTTCCACAATTTTCTCCCATTCAACGAAAACAATCACCTACACAATGTAAAAACATATAGACATTAATATAAAAGAAACAAATGGAAGTAAAGTTATAAAAACATTTCAATGAAAGAACAAGAAATTAATAAATGCAATATATATACCTTACGAAAAACTGATTCAAACACCAAGAGCTATCTCTTACTATTGGTTTCTCTTACACCAACAATGATTAAAACAAACTAAAACCACCGGATTAACCCAAAAAGAGCAAAGGAAAACTAAACAATTACGTTACAGGTTTAAGTAATTGACGGAAATATTCAGCCTGCAAAACATTCGAAAACAAAAATTTGATGAGAACAATTGAAACATTACAAAACCAAAAAGTAAATCACCAATTATCCTCAATGATTGATTCACAAACCTGGCATTCTCTGAGAGGTTGAAAGCATGCTATAACTCTAACTATAATGGTTGCGCACCCTGCCGTTCCATTTTCGTGTTTCAAAGCCCGAAATTTGGTTTGACTAGCTGCTTGGCACACCATAACTACTTTCCAACCCTTCAAATATAGAACAGCCCAAATGTTCCAAACACAACAAATAGATTCACAGAAATCTCAACACTCCCAAACCAGTTGAAACAGATCTTGAAATGTATTCAACAACACACAAAAAATCAATGTGAAAAGGGTGACTTAAAATGCTATGAAAATGAACAGAAAAGGTTCAAACAAAGTGTAGCTAAATTTTCAGCTGATCTGGCGAACATAACAAGGAACAACGACAAAAAAATTGGATCCCATTGAGGTAAGTTATAAATATGAAAAGTGTGAGAAGATTGAAAGGGTTAAAGGGTTGAAATTTCTGTAAGCTACAGAATCACTTTGCAATAGAGATTCAAAGAAATAACTTTTCTGTATACATCAATAGATAAACTAAACCACCACCGCATGCTGTTTTATCCTTATCCTCAAAGATTAAGCCACAACCACTACTCCTTTCAGATGAAAACCCTTTAATAATCCTGCAATCAAAATTTGATATTAGAGATCTAACAATTTTCATAGATTAACAGCATCAAATTCAGTTCAAATCATACCCAAGATGATGAAAAAAATTATCTTTCTACTTTCATTGACTGAATCTATCTTTTGCAAAACAAACTCATTCTAAACAAGGCAAAATCTAGGGTTCATTCCAAATCTAGGATATATATTAAGTGATAGTAGAAAAATCAGAGTAAAAACGTTTATTTTAAAAAGGAAAAACAAGTTACAACGAAAAATGAACTTTTTTTTTTCTTCAGCAAATATTACAAGAAAATTCAAGAGATAAATAACTCAGGAATTGATGAAAATATTAACATATAGAATAAAAGATCATTGAAAGTTTCAAAGGAAACAAATTTGCACTCTAGATCTCAGGTAATATTGGAAAAAAAATTAACCAAATTTAGAAAGAACATGTATTTGAAAACATGACATATATTGAACACAAAGAAGAGCATGAAGTTAAGGAAACAAGAACTTACAAGGGAAGTGTTTGAAGAGAGAGAAAGCTAGAGAGAGAAAGAGAGAGAGTAGTTGAGTTTGAGGGAGCAAGCGTGATTTGAGTACAGTCAAAGTGGAAAGTATGTGTCTGTAACCAAGAAGAGAGTGGAAGAGTTGAATTATATAGAGAGAAAGAAATGCATTGACATATATACCCTCGATTGAAGTGGATCAAAATAATTATTATTTTAATTGAAAGAGAAAAAGTGTGAAAAATTAATTCATGATTTGTGTTATGAAAAATAAATAAAAATAAAAAGGTTAAATATAATTTTGGTCTTTGTATATATATCAATTTTCGTTTTAATTCTTCTAAAGTTTTTCATCGACTTTTAATCTCTATAAAAAATTTAATCACAACTTTTGATCCCTATTTTTAAGTTAATTTTTGTATTTTTAATAAAATTGTGTAGAAATGTGTAGGATGTTCTAAAAAAATTAGAATTTTTTAACAAAACATAAATTAAATATGAATTATATAAAAATTCATGTTTTTTTTTAAATTCTAATTTTTTTTTTTGGAGAGATTCTTATAATATTGTGATTTTTTCAAAAATATAAATTATACATATGAGTTTACTTTAAAAGATGAACCAAAAGCGAAGATGAAATTTTTTTGAAGAACTAGAAGTTGAAAATTTTTTTTTGAGATATTAAAACGAAAAGATGACATATTTATAGAGACCAAAAATAAATGATTTTCAGTCGACTGATTTTAGATAAAATTGAGTTGGTGATGTATACAAGGTTTAACGCAATTGACAAATATCGATATTGTTAAATCGAAAATATTTACTCGGGTTTAAATTAAAAATCTTGTAGTTACATGTGAATTTCACATGTGATTTTTTTTTTTTTGTGTTAATGCTTTGATAAAAAGCCCAAATAATCAAAAGTTTAGTCGAGAGATAATTAAAGTTATATCAAGATGTATTACATTTAGACGTTCAAATAGTGATTATTGCTTGTTCTCTACTAAATAGAAAACAAAATTGTGTTGATGGTAAAGTTGCATGTTAGAATATATTTACTCTATTTGTGCTATAATTTTTGTAATATATTTAAGTAAAAGCAAGTTGAGTGTAATAATTTTTAGTGTAAATATCATGTTTACAATTAAAGCTAAATTCATTATAAAAAAAAATTAAAGCTAAATTATAGCTTCGTGTTAGAATCAATCATAAAGAAAAAAATCAATTCTTTCTAAACATATCAAAATTAATTTTACATATCTAGAATTAAATTTTCACAACCAAACGTAAACTTACATGTAGTCTCAATCTAGTGCTGACAAACAAAAATGAATTCATGTTGGTCTCTTTGAAAAAAAAACTAACGCTAAAATTTTGACAACAAGAGGCTGCCTCTAAACAAATACTATCCATCTTATGTTTTCATTTTTTTAATATTTCTTTTCTTCATCTTTGCTTACATGTTGGACTGAAAATTGAGACGTTCTTATACAAAGTTGATAGGTTGTTATAGCCGAGGCCACCAATCAATAGCGATCAAACTAGTAAATGTATGATCGATATGACTACTATCATCAAATAAATGAAATGTGAGTGATGTAGAAGAAACAAATGTATGAGTTGTTTGTGTTGTGATTTAGGGATATTTTTAGATCATTGATGTCATTAGCTTGTTCACTTATGAAATACTAAATGTAATTGTCTTATTTTCCAAGGGACTAACATGTCCCTTCAATTTACATGTCACATATCAAATACGGTTAATGACAAGCAATTCATTTAACGATCGACGTAATCATTTAAGAGAAGTTCATCGTAAATTTTAATTCAAGGAATAGTTAAATAACAAGTATTTTGAGATATTGGTTAAAGAAGTAAATGTAATAGAATTTTGTATGGTCAACATTTTAAAAGTGTAAAAAAAAAATATCAATACAATTTTTTTTTCTTAAAAAATGCTGGAGTATTAGTTAGCATAATTTTTTTTTTTAATGGTCTAAAAGTTACATCTTTTTTAAGGACTACAGGTTCTATATTTATTGTGAGGACCGTAATGATATTTAACTCAAAATAAGTACAAGGACTAAGTAATTAAACGAAATAAAATGTGTTATCCATATCATGATTTAAGATGAAAAAGTGAGAAGTCTGGTGTTCGTACACCAGCCTCTTAATATATTATGAATGTCTTTGACAACTAAGTTAGGTTTACGGAGATATCTATACATTATTTTTATTATGTTACGATTTGTATTTATTTTTAAAAAATTGACTTGGTTAAATCATAAGAGTCTCACATAAATTTAATAAAATCCATTCGGTGCACGTTTATTTGTGTGTTTATTATTTACTTATAATGTGTGATCATCTAGTAAATATTATCTACTTATTGGCTTGAAACCTTAAAGTGTGCTCCTCATCGTATTCTCATATTCGAATCTTTTCGATATCAATTTGGGTGGGCTAGTTTAGTCTAATAAAAAAAAATTGTGTTCCTCTCATCTTATTTCTTTCTCGTCGCGTTTTCTCGATTATTATGCGTTTTTTCTCGTCGCGTTTTCTCTATCATTATGTGCTCTCTCGAACCTTTTTTATTTTAAAATAAAAGAGTCGTGTTACTTAATAAAACCTATATTAATTTAAATAGGTTTTAAAAATAAAATAAGTGAATAGAAGAAATTAAACTTACAAGAATTTATATTTAAAGACCACTTTGTGAATAAATTAAATATTTGAGATAAAAAGGAGTACATAAAAAGAGAATGTGACTGAGTGAGTGTTGTCTAAGGTTGATTCATGATTCATACGTGCCCGTGTGTGAGGGTAGGAGTGCACGCAAGCTATTAAGTGTACAATCATGAACCACAGTAGCCTAAGCTTAAGGTTAAGTTTAATGGAAAATAATAATAATTCTCTCTTTTTCTTTCTTTTTCTCTCTCACACACATACACTTATATATTTTCTTTTGTGTGGCCCCGTGGGTGGTTGTATCATGATTCTTGTGAATGTTTTGTTTTTTGCTTTGGGGTCAATGAACACTCACTTGCTCTATGTGCATTTTTTGACCTAACCATGTTCTTTGGTTCAAACCAAACCCTAAGGTATATGATACATAATTAGCAAGTGTACTAAGTTATATTGAAGTAATAAAATTTATAAGATTCGTATCTATAGGAACTGTTTTAACTTCTACTCGGTAGTAACATTATTATCAAGGATGTTTGTAAAATGGGGGGTGCACTGAGGCAATTGTTTTGATTTGCAAAATAAAATAAAATGGTTAAGGAAAAATTGGTTTAAGAAATAATATGGAGAGATGACTAGGTCATTCGATTCATCTGCTCATCGCTCATTAGCAACCTGTTTCTTAAGTCTATGAATGCTATAAAGTTTACGATAAATTAACAAAATAGCTTAGGTCAATCCCTTGATCCTAAGCCCTCTTTTCTGAATATAATTCCCCGATCCCTCAGGTGAACCTATAATCATCAAAGGTTTTAAGTCCGTTAATTCAATTATCACAACCTAACAACGCTCCATCCCTAGATTGTCTGTTAGATTGAACAGTATAGATATTTCCGAGTTACACGCTAGTGTCAATAGTCATATAAACTCTTGAATCAATTATATTGGGTCAGAATCATAAAAGCATTAAGAACGATTTATACTGAATAAACTAG
>Ga0228710_1006917_pt1 | contig 16965 bp, 8 predicted proteins | sample MedpolnodulmetaG_FD_177995 | JGI IMG/M metagenome (GOLD analysis project Ga0228710, IMG submission 177995) | Root nodule microbial communities from Medicago polymorpha collected in Santa Monica, California, United States - pink nodules | ecosystem: Host-associated > Plants > Roots > Nodule... | reverse complement strand
GGGGGGAGGGAGGGAGAGGGAGAGAGAGAGAGAGAGAGATATCAACTTACACTAATATAATGTTGCTTCAATGTTATACATGAAGCTTAAGCCTTTGATCCCTATCTCTGGGAACAGGATTCCCTGCTGTAACAGCATGGTGCTGTAATCAATTATAGCCATATGATCACAATTGAATGGTCAAGATTGTTTTAACTAATTAAAAACACACAGTTTCAATCTCAACCGTTTGATCTGAGATGAACAGCTGAGATTGGAAACTGTGGGCTTTTTCTCCAGCAGGGAAACCTAATCCATCGATATATCATGTTGCATTTTAAGTTCCTTTGTATGATTCTACATATGCATCTTTTAACCGCAAAGACCAAATTTACTAACAAAAAATATTTTGGGAAAGTAATATCCTTTTTGAAACCATCATAAATAATAATAACAATTTTTCATTTTTGACAAAGGTAACAAAAATAATATTATTTTAGTCTACTTTTTTGAGACAACATTATTATTTTAGTCTACTTATTTGAGACAACATTATTATATACATGAAGAGACTCATGTCATCTCATATAAACAAACAAATATTAATATTATATTTATACAAAATTTTAAATACACAACAATACCACATAAAATACTTTAGAACTTAAAGAGAAGTTGGAAATCCATTTTATATTTCTATCTTCTGCCTAGTCAATCTTTAATGTAGCGGGAGCAATGCAGCTTTTATTTTGTGGAGTTTTTAACGTTGAAATTTGGACAAAAAATCACTTATATTGTTGAGTTGATCAGTTTCAAGCAAGAATTTATTCGAACATGAATGAGTGTATTTGGAACCAACATTGCAGCTTCTTGAAGGGGATGCAGTGGCTTTGCTAAAAGCTATGGAATGGATTCACGAGTTAGGGATGCAAAGTGTGACTTTTGTTACTAACTCACAGATTTTATGTAATGTTGTTGGTGTTGGTGAAGATGGCATGTTTGAATTTAGGGCATTGGTAGCCAACATTAAACATACTTTAACTTTTCATTGTAACATTGAGATAAAGTTTGTTATGAGACAAGTGAATATGGTTGTTTCATTCTTGAGCTAGAGTAACCATCTCTTATACTCATCACCATGATTTTGATTATACTCCTCATTTTATTCTCCCGTATTTGATTAAAGAAATAATTTAAGTTTGTTTCATCAATAAAACTATAAGTATTGATTGATGGTTTCTGGTCGTCAATATTTCATAGTAGGGTTAATAGGTCTTTACCCCCCTGTAATATAAGTCATTTTTGGTTTTTCCCCCTGTAAAATTTTTGTTTTGATTTACCCCTATAAAATATTTTTGTTTTGATTTACCCCCCTAATAGGCCAAACAAAAACCAATTTTATTTTATTTTTCCAAGAAATTTTCATTTTTGTTTGGCCTATTAGGGGGGTAAATCAAAACAAAAATATTTTACAGGGGGGTAAATCAAAACAAAAATTTTACAGGGGAAAAAACCAGAAATGACATATATTACAGGGGGTAAAGGTCTATTAACCCTTGATAGTATCATTAATGATATTGCATCAGTTCTAGAAAAAATCTAACAAAAATTTATTAATGAATACTATACGCTAGCTTTTTAAATATATTCTTAATAATTGAACTTAATTATCTTATAGTAGTTTCTTAATAATTGAACTTAATTATCTTCTACTAGTTTCTACATGTACACAAACTTAAGTTATGGAGCTCAACTTGTCATTATTAACATAATCATCAATGAATCTCCCGTTATAGGATCTTATCTGTAATAAATAGAAAAAAGTTTCTTCTCTTAATTTAAATACTAAATTGCCTTTATACATAATATATATGCAGGACAGTTTAGACGTGTTGATATATCAAGTGTGAGTAAAATGTCTCACTTTGGATGGAAAATAGATGTTGAACACTTTATAAGTGAGACGATCTATAAATCTAATGTCTTCATGTTTTTTGGTTAAAAGTGTGTTGTCCAACTCACATATATAAAAACAAAACGTGATGATCCCCCGAACCACTTCATGACCCAATAATGGTATCAGATCCGAGGTTCAACAAGGGTTCACTCGGCTCCTAGTGTCGAAAGTATTCCCGACAAGGTGTCAAGTGGCGAGTTCCATCGAGTGCGGCAATGGTGATACAAGTGCATTTAGATATGGATAGTGATAGACAATTGGTAAGTGTACCAAAAACTATTGAAGTAATAAAATAAGTTCGTATCCATGAGGACTGTGTTAATCTCAATTTAGCAATAAAGTAAATATTAGGATGTATAAATTATTTTGTTTGCCCTAGGCAATAGATTTGATTTGATTGCATAAAATTAAATAACATAAAATAAAGATTCGGTTAGAAAATATAGATTTGGTTAGAAAATATGAAGAGAGACGAGATCAGGTCTTTCGAATCATCTATGTTCCCCTAATTGGTATACTACGCCTATTCTTATGAATGATTCTCTAGTTCCACGATAGTTAACAAAATAGTTCTAATCAATCCCTTGAGTTAGAACCCTCTTTTCAAACTACAGCCCCTAATTCCTTAGGTGATCTAATAATCTTTAAAGGTTTGAAGCACGTTGACCTAATATCACTAATAAACAATTATCCATTCCTAGACTAACCATGTTTATTAGAACAATTCAATTAGGTCTAAGTCAAAAGTTATGGTCAGTAGTCATTCGTTCTCACTAACTCATGTTTATATTTGATTAGGATATAAAAAGCATTAAGAACAATTGAATTGAATAAAAACTAGATTGTCATTCACAATAAATAGAGTTTCACAGCAACATAGTTCAATTAGGGTTACAAGGAATCATTTCAGACCTAATCTCTAAGAGATTTAGCTACTCATAATCGAGTTTACAAATAGCATAATCAATGAAATAATTAAAACATACATGAACCGAGTAAAAGATGATGAAATCGCCCTTCCAGCAGTCTTTAGGTCTTAAAATCGCACTTTTGCTCTCCAAAATCGTAACCCTTGTTAGGATTCAAACGGAGTTTATACTTTCTCAACCGTTGAAACATTTTCAATAAATACTCAACATGTTCTTCTTCAGTGCCTGACTTGACAATCATATCATCCACATAAACCTCAATCTCTTTGTGTATCATATCATGGAATATCTTGGTCATGCCTCTCTAGTAGGTGGCACCAGCATTTATCAACCCAAAGGGCATCACTAAGTAACAGAAAGCACCCCAAGGTGTGATAAAAGATGTCTTCTCTCTGTCTTCGGGAGCCATTTTGATCTGGTTATAACCGGAGAAACCATCCATGAAGGAGAAAACCTTGCATTTAGCAGTACTGTCAACCAATACATCAATGTGAGGTAAAGGGAAATCATCCTTCGGGTTAGCTTTGTTCAAATCCCGGTAATCAACACACATTCTGACTTTACCATCCTTCTTCGGAACGGGTACTATGTTAGCCAACCACTGAGGGTATTCAGACGTGACTAACAAACCTACATCAATCTGCTTTCGCACTTCCTCTTTGATCTGGAGGGCCATATCAGGATGAGATCTTCTTAATTTTTGCTTAACCGGAGGACATTCGGGCTTCAAAGGCAGTCGGTGTTCTACCACATCAGGGTCCAATCCTGGCATATTCTTATACGACCATGCAAAGATGTCAAAATACTCTCTGAGAAGCTCAACTACTCTTTCTTTAACTTTTGCATCTAACAAAGCCCCGATCTTGATCTCTTTCTTATCTTCCTCAGTACCCAAGTTGATAATTTCTATCTCTTCCTGATGAGTTTGTATAGCTTTCCTTTCTTGTTCAAGCATCCATTTGATCTCATCAGGAATCTCTTTATCCTCCTCCACCATAGCCTCATATACAGGGAACTCAAAGTTGGGAGGGAGCATATAGGGTTACCGTGTTCAATGGGCTCATGTATGTTCAGTCTGCATATGATTTATTAGTGATTTTAGTAAGATAAGTAAATGCAAACTTTTGAAATTGATTTTTAAAAGGAAAAGAGAACAAGATTCTTTTTGGGTTTTTTGTATTACCATTTTTCCAGAAAAAGCAACAAAATAAAATAAACAAAATAAAAGTAAAGGCCGCGACAAAAACGACGATTTTTCATTAGTGCTGAAAGTACTTGAAGCAAAAGACATAGGCCCTACATGATTTCACTTTCTTCTGGGGCAGGACGAAAGGAGTTTTCTTAAAAAAACAAAAACAGGACAAACATATTAATTTGACAAAGGTATCACAGAAGGAATGTCAGCAGCGATCTAGTTGCAGCAATTTCCGCCTGGTGTTACAAAGACAGGTGTCACCTTTTCAGCCTGATCTTCAACAATTGCACTAATCTCGGGTGGTGCGTTGATGAATCCGGCACTGTGGAAAGTTCCTCCCGTGGGGTTGAACCCCTCTGGCTTGTTAGCAGAGAATCCCAGACCTTCCCTGTGCTTGTTTTCGGGCAACCGCACTAGCTGACCCCAGCCTTCAGCTTTACCACTTCGAACTACCTTATGAGCATCCTTCAGCGATGCCATGCAAGTCTCAACCTCTTTAACCTCTCCCTCAGCAGAGAGCCCTTGAAATGATGACCCCTCTGTACTACTACCACCGATGTAGGAGAAAGCTGACAGATGACTGACTAACAAAGCTGATTCATCATTCACCGTTATTATTTCAAAACTGAAATTTGTAAGAAATGAAATATGAAGAAAACATACTTCAAATCTTTATAATTTCAATTGTAAGGGGTACTTTAGTCAACTCATCCACATTTATAATAGTCACACCATGCTAAGTCTGCCATCAAGAAAGATCATCTATACTTTTTACATTACTTGGACACATGATATTTTGTATTCCCCATTAGTGGATCACTTGATTGCCATATAAATTCCATTTGCGAGAAATTTACCTTTTTATATTAAAGTAAGTTATATGGTCCTAATTATTGATGAACATTTTCATTGGGTTATTGTATTTCTGAATAGTCCAATGAGAGATCATTATCATCAGAAAGTGTTGCAAATTACCCTATAAATCTATCCTGTGATGAAGGAAGCTCAACTTCACATATTTTGTTGTCTCACAAATTATCGTTTCAAGTTTCAACAAAACAAAACTTTAACACTTGTAAAAGTGGCATATCCAGAACACATTTTCTGAAATTTAGGAAGAAAAAAATTAACCAAGGCAGCACCTTGAGAATTTATCTTTCTCCTAAAAGCAGTAGATATGTAATCGGATATAATTACCAGATCTTAAGCAATAGGCCTTAGTTTGTGTGACATTGAGCACTACACTAGCTGCTTCTTTTATATCTAATATCTACCAACTTGTTTTCTAGGTTCCTCCATGTGGGACTTGTTCCCAGCACATTGGGACTCACATGGTAGAGTATTTGCTCTTTCTTCTTTAACATATCTAATAATCTTAATGTATCCTTATCCTTTTAATTTACTCTTCTACAAATATTTTATTACTTATGCTTCTTAATGGAAGTGCCTGAGATAATTTTGTATAGTTATTACACAATGATTGAATTTGAATCTATGACTAAATTGAGACAATTAGGTAACAAAGAAAAGTTCAACTTCAACACAGTGATATTCTTGTGATTTCAGCAAGGCACTCTCAACTTTCATCACTCTAATCAAATCTTTATTGCTTATCAATTCATTTTCACTTTACAGATTACAAATCAATTTCAATGGTGTGAATCAATGTGAGTTTCAATCAACTGTTTATTCACTTTCTCCTAATCATTTCCATCTACCCTATCTGTTGTGTGTCTAGCTAAGTGACTTCAAGATTAATGTTTGATTCACATTAACCACATATTCATACTTTACATATACATATGAGACATGCATGTGTACAGAAAATGTTATATGATGTTAACAACAATGTGACATAGGCACAACGAACCCAAACTAACACCACCCTGTTTTTATACATGGTATGTGAATTGTCTAACGTCATTAGTGTGCCACTAATTTGAATGATTAAGACACTCATACAAGTGTTGAAGAATTCTAAAGATGACAATTGCAATGTTTACCAAGGTGTCATTATAGTAGTTAAGAATTAAGATGAGAGAATAGAGAGAAAATCATGAGTCATTCAATCTCAAACTGGAAAACTTTTTCAATCTATATCCCATCTAAATTTGTCTAATAATGTTCGAGCTTTTTTTGCTAAGGTGGTTTAACCATATTAATTACCATCTCTTTTATAGTGTAGGACTTGTGTGAAATCAAAGCTCCCCAAAATGAACTGCACAATTTTGGCCAAAGAAATGCATTGTTCACAGAGACATATACAAACAAACAAACAAAATAATTGTTTTCTTTCTTTTTTAGTTAAACAAGTGATTTTCACATATTTTAAGTCTTATTTTGTTTGTTTTTATGATTTCGTCGACTTTGCACGACTTTGTTTGTTTTGATTTTCAGTCTTTGTGCGGTGTGTTTTTATTTTTCCGTTTTAGTGCAGTGTTTATTTGATTCAGATTAAAAGATGATTAGCTTTGAGCAAGTGTAGATTCCATCAATGACTTTGTCATCGTCAACTTTGCAAATAAAACAGGGAGGGCAGTACTCAATTCAAACCAATTGGCTAAAATTAAGTTTGGGAGTTGTTTTGGATTACAAATTCTGGAGGGGACTTTATTGAATTCAAATAATAGAAATGTCATACATACAATTAATAGTAAATTCTTTTGTCATTTTTTGACAAAAAACCTAAATGATTTATTTTTGATATATTCTTTATTAATAATACTACAGTCGTATTAATATGAAATATCTCTATACCCGTACTTATTAAACGTTGTCCTTGATCAGGATGGAACAACAAATATAATAAATAAACATTAAAAATAGTAAACTAATTAAGCAGTTGCCTAAAACTGCTCAGAAGAAATTCTTCAATCAGAAAACGATAAAATTCTTCTGATTTAACAATCTCATCTAAGCTGCATTATACAACTAAATTCAGTTAAATTTCATCCGTCGTCTTGCAAGTTAAGAAGTCCTTTCATTTTATAACCTTACCGGCTTACTTTACTTGTTGCATGAGTCGATGTGGGACTTCAACATGGAACATAGGCACATAATAACTTCATTTTATAACATTACTTGTATATCCACTAATATAGCAAATGTATGTGTATGTGTATTAATAATCAAGTGATATTTGCATGGTGGGAACAATCATGCTAAGCCTGCCATTAAGGAAGGCATCTTTGAATTGATTTCATTTAGAGAAATCTGAGGATGACATCTATCAACAGAACTTGAGAAACTGTCATCCCTTTCTTTTGTATATGAGTCACAGATCCAATTTAATAATTGTCTTATATATATAATTAATGTTAATCAAATATTAATCTTCAAGTCACTTTGCTAGACACAGAACAAATATATTATAGATGCGGGTAGTTGATTCAAGTAGACATTGAATCACACCATTGAAATTCATTTGTAATCTGTAAAGAGAAAATGAACTGATAAGCAATAAAGATTTGAATAGAATGATGAAAGTTAAGAGTGCCTTGCTCAAAAACTAAAGCATATCAGTGTCACAGTTACATAATTTCTATTAGGTATATGGATAAATATGAATAAGTGATCATTAGCTATAAAATCTAATAGTGAACAATAAATAATCCAACAAAAAACAGATAAAAGACATGATAAAATAAGATTGTAACTTAAAAATGCAAAGGTGTCTTTGAGATGAATATTACCATACTACATTTATTACATTTTCAAATGAAACCAAATCTAAGGTTAAAAATGATTAATCAAGTAGTGCTTTGATCTGTGGGAAAGTGTTTCATAAGAAATTGAAGTGTGTAACAAAGAGATTGTTCAGTTCTAATGACAGTTTTAACATGTCAAGCATATTACAATTCAGGATATGAAGTTCTAAAATGTGCAGAATAATAATTAGAGTTCAATCGTCTATTGGATAAAAAGATAAATTTCTTCAATTATCTTCAAGGTCTAGTTCCTTAAGGCTCTATTTGGATAACTCAAAACTAACGGAGCGGAACGGAATGGAATGGAACAGAACAAATATTTTATTGCATTGTTTGGATACTTTGTGATAGTATGCAACGGAATGGAATGAATTATAACATTTTTATTCCGTTTGTACCCTTTATTTTAAAAATCATTGCCAACTCTTTAATTTTCCTTGTATACTCTTTTAATATATTACTTAACTAATAAATTATAATAAAAGAAAATTTTCCATACAATAATCGTTTTTCATACAGTTTCTAGCTTTTTCATTGTGTTTTGCTCACGGTTGAGTCATGCCTTACTATTCGAGTTCTGATATTTCAAATTTCAACTACCAAGAAAAATTAGTAAATAGTAGTATGGGTAAAGTGTAAACCAACGCTCAGAGATAAGGAAAGCAAAAAGTAATAAATTATTGGTCGTTAAAAGCACAAGAAATCTAAAAAAAATTTGGGTTACATTGTTGTAGTGTAGGAGACACGAGCAGTAGAGATTTATAGAAGATGAGAGCAAGAAGGAAATGAAGAGAAAAAGAAAAAAGAGGGAACGTTGGACATGAAATAAAATAGAAAATATAGGGACGAAATCGTAATTGTATTATTGACGTGTTTCATTCCATTGAATACACCCCAAATTGGGGGGAATGAAAAATTGGTTAAATTGGTGGTATTGGATGGAATATGTTCCATCAAATTCCATTCCATACCATTCTTTTTTTACAAAACCAAACAATGGAATGTGGCTCCATCCCACTCCATTCTATTCCACCACTCTCCATCAATCCAAACATAGCCTAACGGATCGAATCTGATGAAGAATAATATGGAAGCCTCTAGAATAATAAAGAATAATGTGGAAGTCTCTAGAATACTATGGAATAATAAAGAAGCTACTAGACACTCTACTAAATAAAATAAAGGCACTAGGGAAATCTTAGCTTTTCTAGATCCTTCTAGTCTTATGAACTAGAGTATCCATGTTTCTAGTCCTTTCTTTGTAATCAATATTTCTAGACAATTCTAGTTTGTAATGTAGAGCCTTCCTAGAGTAGTATAAATAAGGCTCACCACCAAGTGTTTAGGCATACTCAAGATACTCAAACATACTCAAGCATTGATGAATTCAAATAATAACATCTTTCTTTGAGAATATTAGAGAGTTTCTCTATTTTCTCTATCTTTCCTTTTGTCCCTGAGCCAGAATCACCTCAAGCCACTAGCAATTATACGGACCACGCTATGGGATTCCCCTGAATCCATCAAATCAAGGCTGCATAGGCAAATTTGGACCGTTCATTCCAAATCCGAGGCTCGTTTCTTCCGGTATGACTACAAGTGTCCCCTTTACACGGCTATTCGGAGTATGGTTAGAGGGACTGTGTGAAAGCTATGATTTTTTTGGTTAGGTTTCAACAATTTTATGATGTGGAGTGGAATGAATGACTTATGTTGAATATAAAAAATTATGGTTCTGTTAATGAAGTTTATTGGCCTCCTATTTTGGTGTGCGTTGCCTTGGAATATTCCACTGGGTAATGGCTATGGCCTATGGTTAATAACATTCTGTCTAGCCAAAACTAGTTTCAGCCACTTCAAACGAATAAAACAACAATAATTGTAGTCGTACACACTCCTAAAGGATGGGTGTGTTGCTGCTCATATGTATAGGACGTCGGTGGAGGATATTCATCAAATACATAACCCTACACCCTACCTTAAGAATACTCTTTAAGAACATTAAACATTAAATTTTTATCAAAATTAATGCATTCAATGTATCATAAATTTAAGTATTAAACTTTTGCATTACTCTCCTTAATAATTAAACTAAAATTATACATTTTGATAGGGTGACCCAAGATTATGCCAATTGCATGACATAAAAAAAAAAACTTTAGAACTAATAGGGGTGTACCATACCAATGTTATAGTGCAACACATTGGTGGTAACAATTCTAATATAATTTTCGAACAACAAATTTCAGATGTAAAAGAAAAACAGAGGAATATTCAAGCAATGGTTAAATACTCCCCTATATTTCTCAATACATCTGAAATATGTAACCCCAAAAACGTAAAAGGCTTTAAGAAATGATATGATAATACACTTAACTCGCTGCATGTTTTATATCAAATATAACCCAAGTTGCTTTTTGGGTTCCTCGATGTGGGAGTCATGGTCAGCAGCTTGTCACTTGCTCTTTCTTCTACATATATCTAATAATAGTGTATCCTTATTCTTTTAATTTACCCATCCACACATTCTTTTTTGACTAGAGCTTTCTTAATGGAATTGACTAAGATAATTATGTAGGGTGATTTTGAGTTATTTTATCCAAGCATATGATATACTTCATTAATGTTTCTGGAATTATTTCAAAACTGAAATTTGTAAGAAATGAAATGTGAAGAAAACATACTTCAAATCTTTATAATTTGAATTGTAAGGGGTATTTTAGTCAAGATCATCCTCATTTATAATTGTCATACCATGCTAAGTCTGCCATCAAGAAAGATCATCTATGCTTTTTACATTACAAGGACACGATACTGCTAGCTTTGGAGTTCTGATAGAAACAACTGCCAAAATGATAAAAACATGGAACATAATTGGAGAAATTTATCTTTTTATATATCCAATAGATATGACTCAGCTCTAAGTATTATGCACATTTTCAGAACTTCAAATTCTTATTGTAACATGCTTGACATGTTAAAACTGTGGCATGACAATCAAACAATGGTATGGTTTAGTTTCTGATGAAACACTTTCATACAGCTAAGAATCAGTTTGATCATAACAAACCATATTCTTAATATAAATTATGTAACTGCGACAATGGTATGGTTTAGTTTTTGAAGGATACTTTTGTCTGGCATCAAATGCTGACTTTATGCTCTTGATGATTCAAACTATAGACGTATGTTGGATCTAGTGATTGAGAGGCATATATTGATATGATCATTTCTCAATATCAAGAATTCTATAGAAAGTAGAAAATAAGAATAGATCAATGAAACTTCAATGAAATTTTTATTAAGAAAATTTTGATAAAGAATGTTGGGGAATAATTATTCTCTCTAATTGCCATATTACATATTTTGATAGAACTCATAGTACAGAGAAAAGTATAGAAAGAAGATCAAATAATATAGATCGAGTTTAGTCAGAACATACGTAAAAATATTCAATAATTATCTCATTAAGGGATCAAATTTAAAAGTTGTCGATGATTTTGATCTTAGGTAAAGTTGATCAACCACCAACAATCACTTGATATGTTTTTCTAATTTCAATTTGAGAATATTTTTACAAATAGAAAAACCAAGTAAACCAACTCCAAATGCATGCTCTAGTGATACTACGATAGACCTTTGGACTCGAAAGTTACGGGATTGAGCCCCGTTAATGCTTTGAAGTAAGATAGATGTAAATGTTTTTGTATGCGCTTTTTGAGTCTGAATATAAAAAGAAAAGTAGTGATATATTAACAATCATTAGTGACAATTTCATGACAACTTTCTTTTCCTCTATTTCTATATTGGTCAAAAATAATATAGAGAGAGAAAGAAAAAAAGAAGAAGAGAGAGAATAAAAACATAAGAGAAATGATATTTGTACACCTATTTTTTAAGTGACAACTTTCTCTCTCATACTCACATTATATTTTTACTTTCTCTCTCTATTACTTTGGTTTTTGTGCCAATACCTCTTTTTCTTTGTAAAATTATGGTTGTCCCAAAAGTTGTCAATCAAATGGTTGTTCAAATAACACAACTCAAAACATAATGTGAATATGAGAGAGAAAATTATTAAAAAGTTGTCATAAAATGGTTTTACAAATATCATTTCTCTAAAAAGAATTCATTTATGTCATTTGATTATGAATGAGCAAAAGTCCTTATAGGTTACCATAAAAAAAATGTTTGTATACGTTAATAATAAGTTAAATAAATCATATCTTTCGAATTTCAATACTTCTCCGATGAAAATCAATAATTTATTATCAATCTGGATCCATATAGATTTATGCCAATGAATAGTTACAAATTGTTTTTCTTTATTTTTTAGTTAAACAAGTAACTTTTACATATTTTTAATCTTATATCGTTCGTTTTTATGATTTCGTTGTTTTTACACGACTCTGTTTGTTTTGATTTATTGTCTTTGTATGGTGTGTTTTTATTTTTTCCGTCTTAGTGCAGTATCTATTTGATTCAGATTGAAAGATAATGATTAGCTTTGAGCAGGTTTAGATTCCATCAATGACTTTGTCATCGTCAACTTTGCAAATTCAGTGACATGAGTTTTCCAGAAACTTGAATATAGTCGTATTTGTTGGCACATGTACTTTGTCGTGTCGTTTTATTTTATTGACATAGATGATATGAGTTTGTTCGCAAATTCATCATTTTTCTTTTTAGTGATTTTGAATTTGTATTGATTCAATGTACTCTATCAATTTTTAAATAAATGAATATCATTTATTTTTGTAAAAATAAAAATCAAAAACATATTTAGTGTTAAATTTTCCTCTAAGACATCAATTTCAATACTATTTTATTTCAGATAGAGAATTGTTAAAAGACAATCTCTTTCTCACACTTTCTAAGAGATTGTTTTTAACAATCCTCTATTTCTTTAAGTGGCAGATCAAGATTGCTCTTGAAACATCCCGCAATCTGAAGTCAACGTTAAGAAATGATATGATATGTCTCCATCATTTCAATTGTAAGGGGTACTTGAATCAAGCTCATCCTCATCTATGCTTTCTACATTACATGGATACATGATGTTTTGTAATATGTTGATGAATTTATAGTGATATAATCTCCTTATTTGATTTTACGGTGATCCTGTAAGCTAGAATCATTTACCAAAAGGATTAAAACTTGTAACATAAATTGAAAATATTATCACTTTCTTTTGTATGAGTCATAAATTGAACAATCTCTCTTTGTTACACACTTCATTTACCATTTATTTGTTGTGATCCCTGTTTCATTAAAAAAAGTATTAATCAAAAAAGGAAAGTTTGAGTTTATTGATCAAAACTTAACGTACTTCAAAGATTAGCCATGCATGTTTATTAAATAATGAAGACCGTTGTCATCGAAGAATGGCTACAGATGATGAATAAATTAATAACCATGTTGAAGATCACTTTCATAAGTTCAAGGACCGTGTGAAAGGTACGAATTTTATGATGTGAAGTTTTTTGATGATATGAGGTTGAAGGAATGGCTTATGTTGAATCTCAAAAATTCTAGACTTCTAGTTCTATTAATGAAGTTTATTGGCCTCTTATTTTGGTGTTGCCTTGGATAGCTTATGTTCATAACATTGTCTCAGCCAAAACTTGCTCCATGCCGCATCAAACTAATAGTCTTAATGTATCCTTATCGTTTTACTTTACTCATCCACACTTTTTTTTACTTAAGCTTCTTAATGGTGATTTTAAATTATTTTATCTAAGCATATGACATGCTTAATCAATATTTCTGGAAGTATTTCCAAACTTGAAAATTTGTAAGATACAAAAGATGAAGAGAACATTTCATAAATGAGAGTATTGTCACATTGAGTAGTACATTAAAATTTATATAGTAAATTAAACCAACTAACTCCTAATTAATTTCACTAATATGTAACTAACTTTTCACATCTCATCATTGCATAAGTATCATCTAATTTCACGCTCCCTGCAAACACTTACATTCAATACTTGTTTAAGGTCTCAACTATTAATAACAACATCAAGAGCCAATTATCACTTTGAAATTCTTGTAAATTGGAAAACAAAAACTAAAAAATGAAGAAAAGAATCAGAATACACAATATGTTTAACCACTGTTTGGATAAATAGCTTAATTAAGTGCTTATGGCACAACAAACCCAAATTAACACCAACTCATTCAAGTGAGTTTTAGACATACCAAGTGAGAAATAGAGTTTGAATTATTCTTTTCACAGCGCTATTTACTTACATTCGTACGAGAGTCCTATTTATAGGACAACTAATAATTTACAAGTATATGAATGGTCTAAGATAATGTCGTTAGTGTTCCATTCTATTGAAGAAGATAAAAATGAGGACACATTCACATCCACCAAAGTATTCAATTTTTGTTTACGGTAAAGTATTCATAACATAACATAACATATATGATATAGTTAGCAACAATCTATAAATGAATTGGGTCATAAAAACCAATTTATCAATGAAAACTATTGCTAGCTTTATAACTATGTTCACTAATAATTGCATTAAATCTGTTACTAATAAGAGATCTTTATGTACCCGTACTACCTTGTTAATTGATTTTTTTACCTTTAATGTTCTTGAACCTGATGGAATTTGGGTATCTTCGTACATGTACACCATCTTTGATGGGAATGAAAAATAGAACCTCAACCATGTATCTGGTATCATCACCCCACTTTATCTCTACATAAACTTGGTTGCATTTTGATAATTTTTTTTTTTTTTAGAAAGTATATAGCCCTAGATAATACCGTTTCAACAATCATATGAATGTAATTTAAGGATTTATAATTTAAGAGAGGTAAACATATAATTTTAATGCAAACATGACAAGTTCGATGACATATTGAGGGTGGGTATTAGTGTCTCACTACCGGCTCCACCCTTGTTTTCCAAGTGTTTTAAAATCATGAAAACCTCAACATAAATCCAATCAATTCAATTTTTTCCCGTCAAAATTGGGTGTCGACTAGTGCTATTGTCATATGTCTAGGTAGGGAGACCCAAAAGTATGTCAATAAAATCCCATGCAGCAATTTAGACTTCAAAACAAAAATTTGCTCAAATCAGTTTATTCTTTGTCTTCATTCCCTTTGTCATATTTTTATAAGAAACAAAAGTATCAATTTATTGGTCTTTTTTATGAGAAACATTCACCATTTTTTTACAAGCATTCACCAACTTTTAAAACCTATGAGATGCTTTGTCAAAAAAAAAAACTATTAAATGCTAATCATTTGTGTCCTTATTTATTATGAGAGATAATATATTTTTTGAAAAAAAATAAATGTTATTAATTCATTCAAATTGATAGAGTATATTGATATAATACAAATTCAAAATTGCTAAAAACAAAAGAATGAATATGTAAATAAACTCACAACATACATGTTTATAACATAAAACGGCAGAGTACCTATGCCTACAAACTATATTCAAGTCTCCGAAATATTCATGTCTTTGGATCTGCAACGTTGACAACACCGAAGTCATTGATTGGATATGCATTTGCTCAAAGCTAATCTTTCATCCCGATTCAAATAAATACTGCACTTAGACGAAACATAAAAAATGCACCGCACTAAGACAATAAATCAAAACCATTGTTTAGATAGCTTAAAGAGTGCCCCGAAGACACTCGTTGACACTCGTTAACAAGATCATTGTTTAATTCATGCCCAACAGCCTAGGACTGACTTGTCCTTTTAATTATCCATTTTTGTTATGGATAGAAAGCCAAAATGCAAATTAGACTAAAATGAAAGAATTTTTCTTTACTATCCATTATCTTTACGGATATAAGCTAGAATGTCAATTAGGCTAAATTTTCTTTACAACTTGACATAGGCACAACAAACCCAAATCAACATACCACCCTGTTCATAGTTAGAAATACCAAGTTAGAAATAGAGGTTGCATTATTCTCTTCTAAGTTCTTTGTACATTCTTACAAGAGTCCTATTTATTTGTCACAACTAATAGCTTACAAGTATATGAATAATCTAAGAGAATGTTATTAGTGTTCCACTAATTTCAATGATTAAGAAAGGTAAAGATGAGGACACATTCACATCCATATCCACAAAGTATTCATAACATATATGATATAGTTGCCTACACTCTATTAATGAATAATTTCGCCATAAAAATTATTATATCAATGAATACTATATGCTAGCTTTATCACTATATTCACTCATAATTAAACTTAATTATCTTATAGTTATTTCTACTCATAGCTTTATAACTAGACTCATCAATGAATCTAGTTATAAAAACTTACACACATAAGTGAAAGGTTCCAAGTTTGAATCCTGATCATGGCGTTTGGACTAACAATTTAAGTATTTTTGTTAATAGAACTGGAAATTTTGGACAAACAAGTGGTAGCTTAACAAAACTATACAATTGCCAAAATATTAATATTATATTTATACAAAATATTTAATGCACACATAATATTACCGTCAAAATACATATTTAAAATCCATAGGTAGGGTTGGACATGAAAACGAAGCAAGGCATTGACGGTTTTTTCCTTACTTATTTTCAAACCAGATGTGTTTCCTCCTTCCCAAATTCCGCTGCATCCGTGTGATAAGCTGCCTATAAAGAAAAGTAATAGATAATAAAGTCAAAACCGAAACAAAACAAACACACAACAGTAGCAAGCTATCAACACCGAAACAGAAAAGCCACAAACAGAAAACACCAAAACAGCCGCAAAACAGCGATAATATACAACCTGCCAATACCCCTAACGCCTAAGGCACTATCCCGGATCCCAAACCCACTCATTGACATTGCAAATTACCACATAAGGACCCAAATTTCCAACAGACATTGCAAATTAGCGAGACCTCATTCAGTCATTCAACCACAAAACAGAATCCATTAAAATGAATAAATCACACTTTGAGTGACTTTTTAAGCTAAGGATCAAAATCGTATTCACATTTTCTAACCATCATAATTTCCAGCAATACAGGCTCCTACTAAGATATTCTCAGAATAATAAAAAAAAATATAATCACAACTCTGCTATAAAGACACAAGATTATATATAATAATACCTGATGAAACCAAATCTTTTACTTGAAGCATAGAGAAACTAACATTGCATATGGTTCCTAATTAAACTAATAATCTGATATTTATAAGCATCAAA
>Ga0228710_1006914_pt1 | contig 16969 bp, 7 predicted proteins | sample MedpolnodulmetaG_FD_177995 | JGI IMG/M metagenome (GOLD analysis project Ga0228710, IMG submission 177995) | Root nodule microbial communities from Medicago polymorpha collected in Santa Monica, California, United States - pink nodules | ecosystem: Host-associated > Plants > Roots > Nodule... | reverse complement strand
TTTTTTTTTGAAATTCAACTTTCATATATTAAGATAACAGAACAGAATCAAACAAGGGCCATACCAAAGGATTTTTGGAATTTCCCTCCCAAGTACGAGTCCCCAAAGTTTTGGCAGCCTGAGCAAGCTCATGCGCAGCCTCATTACAATAACGACTAGTAAAAACAACAGAAACATCAGTCATATTGGCATACAAATCGTGACAGTCCCTAATAAAAGGGGAGATACTAGATAAAACGGATATTCCTTTGAAGCAATTAACCACAACCTGTGCATCCAGCTCAAAAATAACATGGCCACCAAGGAGGTTGAGTTTCTCTCAGAGCCACTTTTGCTGTAACTTAACTAGATGAGAAACAATTTGATTTTTGACAATCTTGTTCTCTATATAGCTAATATTACTGTCTAATTCTGATTTGGATTTGCATCAAATCTCATTTTATAATTTTTATTCTTCAGAAACCACAGTAGGTTTTGGACAGGAGCTTCGCAAATTCTACGAATGGTACAACATAAAGGAAAGAGAAATTTAGAAGGTGAATGATATGTTAGTAACAATTATTCTATTTTATCATATTTTTTAACTATTCAAACAATGAAATACTATATCATTCTATTTTATCATATGCCACAAATCCAAACATACCCTTCCTTAATTAGAGACTAATTAGTTACAGAAATTGATACTTTTGTAGACTACAACTTCCTTAATCCTTCATTCACTTAATACCATCTAGGGTGTTCTTATCCAAATAAAACTTGCAAATTGATTTAGAGATATCAAAATTCGTACAAAATTTTCTCATGTCTTTCCCCGGTAACTGATAATTATATTTTCCGTGACATTGCTGCTTAATTATCATAATTTGGGAATGGGGGAGACTTAGCCCATGTTTGGTACTACATTGTGTTTCTCAAAATTACTATGGTTTTTCATATTGACATGGAAGCTTGCATCTACAAATTCACATTGGAAATAACAGGGACACGATAAAATATTCACAGCTGCACATCCAAACATAGAATAATTCTAACTGGGAACAATTTTATACGTCTACCGACTCAATACTTTACTAATATTTCAAAGCTTCTTTATCTTGAATTGGAAGATGTTCATAACTTTAATCAGTAACATTGCTTCAACCACAAAAGAAACTAATTTAACAGATATCGTAAGATAAGGAAACTGTTCGTATCAAGAATTAAAAAATCTCTGTCTGTCACCTTCTAACAGATATCAAATGTTTTCTCAGGTTTTTCCTCATTAACTGTTTTGGATTTTATCTATTTGTAACCTCATGAAAATTCAATTCCCTGTGATATTAATGTCTTATCATCATTGGAGAGACTAATTCTATCCAGGAACAATTTTATACGGCTGCCCATTCACTGCTTTGCTAATCTTTCGATGCTTCGCTATCTTGAATTTGATTGAAGACTGTCCACAACTTCAATCTGTATCATTGCTTCCACCACCAGTATGTTTGTATGTAACAAATTCAGATGCAAACGAACCTAATTTATTAGATCCATAAAAGATACGGAAGATTTTTGAATCAAGCAACAAAGTACTCTTCCTCTCACCTGTTTTATGGTATGTGCTTCAAGATACTGAAATCCGGTGTCCACTGTTAGTTGTAATGTATACATGAATTTCTGCTGTTTTTTATAACAATGATTTTTACAGATGGTTGGTTACCCTTATCCTGTGTACATGGAAATCCCTTCAAGATAATCTTATGTGCCAAAAGCGGATTCAATTGCATCAGTAACAGTGGATATCCCTAACGAATGTTGTTCAAGTGATGGATGGGCAGTTGCTGTATTTGTAGCCTTGGAGGAAATTGATTTGGGAGAAAGTATTATAATGAATGAGTTGATACACAAAAATGAGAGGATTCTGACTGAAGACTTTAAAAAGGAAATTAAGTGAACAACTATAGTAAAATAATGTCTCTTAAGATAGTTTATACATGTAATGATAAGACCTTAACAGCACTAATCTAGTAAGAAAATGATTTAAACCAAAAAGGGTTAAAAAACACGTTTAAACCAAATTGCTAACAGAGATTTAGATTTAATCGATTAGTCATTGAACATGATTTATGATATAATGTCATATCATATTTTCATTTGATCCATACAACAAATCTAACATTGTGAAAAAAAGCTTTTGCTGATGCTTTTTTTGTTTGAGCAAACAACTCAGATGAAAAAACATACAACCAATTTTGACTATCATAACCTAAATTTAGACGTAGAATCCAAATGGCCTATTTGTTTTATTTGTGTTTTTGAATTCATGATACGTAATTGGATTTGCGTCTGTAATAGTGATCATATTCCTTTCAATATCTTTCATTAAGCATGGGATTGAGTACTGAAGTTTAGCTTTACTCCCTAACGAAATTTTAAAAATACTCTTCTTGCTTCGATTTGAGAAAAGAAAATGAAGAATGATTCAAAACAAATGAATGTGAGAGAGAAGTGGTGACTGACACAGAAAATATCAGGTATGGCAATATTTTAGTGTGGGTCTGTTTCTATGTATACAAATCATAAGAGCCCACATCGACTACTTCACAAGTAAAAATAACTGCTAAGAGTTATAAATTAAGAGGACTTCTACCTTTACTACCAAACACATAGTCTTGTAATAAATAAACTTAAACTAGACTACATATCCTAGTGTTTTTTTGATGTGTCTATTAATCTTTTATAAATGATGAATGGACATATCAAAAAATGCTAATAGATGTTGACTTGTTACAAAAGAGCCCTCCTCCAATTACAGTTTAAATGTTAGTTTTTTTTTGTTCTTGAAAGTCACACTTGCTATAAGACAAGTCCCTACTTTACTTGATAGTTAATTCTTTTAACCCATTTAGTCCTAATAACGTTAACCAATTTAGTCCAAAATGTTTAACTTTTGTTAATCATGATAATGTGTCATATAATTGTGGGATGATGTGTCATATAAGAGTATGAAAGAGAATTGTTCTACAGATAAACCGGTCGTACAAATATCATTTTATCAACTCACCTAAATCTTCACAACTTTTCAAAACTCAGAATGCAATCACCAAATGGATCCAAACCTATAAATCAAAACAAAGTGAAAAAATAAAGAACCAAAAATCAAAATATGGAAAAGAAAAGTTTGAACTTCGAAGAAGGGAAGAAGCCATGAATGCGAAACAAACCTAGAAGAAAAAGAAATGAAATATTGAATTTTTCGATTGAAATGAAGATGAAGAGGTGATAGAAATAGACAATTCGTAATCGTGAAATTTATAGAAAGAGGCCGTAAATTTTAACAATAAAAAATAACAATATTCAACCACTCAAGAAACAAGATCTACAATAACTGTTTTAAGTAAAATAACAAAAAAAATGTATGAAAGGAAGTAAACTAGTAAAGTAACTTGTTTCAGTGTCTACAATAATTGAGCACTTGTTTCAGTGTCCATTATCTTATTTTTCTATCTAGAAGAATTTAGTTGACCACATATGTTAGAACTTTTCTATTGTAGGTTCAGCAAAGGTTTTAGTAGGGTATCTTGATACATTGTTTTGCTAGTATATTTTATCAACTCTTGGATTTGTTCATATTTGACATATGAAGAACCCAATGTTTTTTTATGTTGAACAATGTATTGTTTAAATTTAACTCAAATTAATTTGATTGGTTGTTTAAGAAAAGCCAAATATTCTAAAATAAAGTATAATTATTTTGACCGCTTATGTCTATGGAACAAAATCCTTGTTTTCAAAAGATAACATTGAGTCTGCTGTAATCCATAATTTGTTCCAGCCTTGTTGCTTAGCATGTTCAATTGTGTTCATAATAAAAGTTAACTCATCTTATTTTTATCAATATTCATTGCAAAACAATTGACAATAGCATATCCATCAGTGTTAGAAATAATCCACCAAATTTCAGGACACTTCCAAAGAACCTCAACAATGAGATCTTCTTTCCTTATCTTAGCATTAACCCTGAAGCTTTGAATTGAAGGATATGCAGACCCTCAACAATAATCAACAAAAGCATTATTTCTACCCACAGTTCGTTGCATTATTTAGCATGTTCAATTGTGATCATAATAGAAGTTAACTCATCAACAAAAGTATATTATTTCTACCAATATTCATTGGAATACAATTGACAATAGAAGATTCATCTGTGTTAACTTTAATCCACCAAATTTCAGGACACTTCCAAAGAACCTCAACAATGAGATTTTCGTTCCTTGTCTTAGCATTAACCCTGAAGCATTATTTCTACCCACATTTCGTTGCATTATTTTTCATTACACGAAATCTTAAAAATACTCTTCTTGCTCTTTGTGGACATGAGAAACTGAAGAGTTGGGTTGGTATTGTATTTGTATAGCCCACATCGACTAGTCCACAGTAATTATAAGATTGTTAACGTTATAAAAGGGAAGGACTATTCTGTTGCAAATCAAGGAGACAGGCGATGATCTATGTCATATTTCCTTGCATTTGCACACCTTTTTCATTTTTGTATGTTGCTTTGTAAGCAAAGCTGTACAAAAATGAGAGATGAGAGGATGGCAAAGTGAGGAGATACATCAGTTTAAATTTTTATTTTTAATAATTAATTAATTTTTATGAATAGTATTGTATTAGAGTATCCACATCCATGCCACTCTACATGGGTGGTATAAATAGGTCCCATGTAATACTTTATATTATTTTATACTTTTCAATTATTTAAACTATTCAATTATATTTTTTAAATATCCATACCACTCTTACAAAATTTACAATGGTCTCACTAATTTTACAATATATAAAATGTATCTCACAATATACTCAAAATGAATTAAAATATCCAAATAAATAAATAAAATCAATTGAAAAATAAAAATAAATAAAATCAATATGTGAATAACGGCTAGTTTCCCCTATATTATATTATATTTTTTGATAATAATGCATGTCGCATATACATATATAGTTTACATAATAATATCAAATAATTCCAAAATACATAATAATTAAATCCAACGAACATCCCCAAAAAAATTAAATAAGTTAAACATATATAATAATATCAAATAAGTTAAACATATATGATAATATCAATTAAGTCCATATTTATCTCTAGTCACGCCACACAGAAATTCATAATCTTGTAGTTGTCTTGGATTCATATTTGATGTATCCTTTGAGTATTTCAAAATCATTGATCTTCGATCTTTCCCTATCATTTTCAACTCTTTGCAACTCGGCATCAACCTTTTTTCTCTCTATCTCCATTTTTTCACTCTCAAAACGTGCATAATCACGTGCAAACTTTGACATTAATTCAAATTTTTTGTTGAAGTCATCTTTCAAAGCATCAAATTTGGCAGTAGAAATTTCCACAACCTTTTCTTTTCCCTTCCTTTTTGCCGCCTTTTGACCGATTGGACGTTGTGGTGGATTGTATTCGCTTGTTGGTGTTGGTGGGTTAGAAGATGCCGAATATGCTCCAGAAGCTGAATTCTTTGTTCTTTTTGCGGACGGTTCCAATACACAACCTGCAAGCCATTTTGGTTCATCTCTCAATAATTTCCATGCATTCTCAAGTGTGAATTGTTCACGTACATCTTGGTAATAAATATCTTTTGCAGTCGAAATGTTGTCGCTCTTGGAGGCACCACTTTTCTTTAGAGCGACAACATCTTTGTAGCACCCAACAAACTTTAATATAGATGGATTGATTTTTTTGTGCCATCGACCTTTAAGTGCCTCTTGTTTTCTCTCTTGAAAATTCTTGTCGCGAAGGTTGTTATAAGCTTCACCAATCCTCTTCCAAAAACTATCTCCTCTTTGATTATTCCCAACAATTGGATCCTTTGAAATATTGAGCCATGATTGAATGAGAAGTTCATCCTCCTTTGGTTTAAATCTTATTTTCGCCTCCTTTGGTTGAAATCTTTTTTTCGAAGTATTCGCAACCGATGTAGCTCCGACTTCTTCACCAAGATTAATTGTTTCCAAGCCATCTTGAGTGCAAGGTTGTGGTGTTTCAATCTCTTGATCATTTAATTGGACACCACTATTATTGCAATATCTACATTGAAATGGTGGTGGTGTTTTTCCTTGTACCAAAAATCACTTTTCTTTTGGAAATTCCACATTTTGGAAATCTTTCCTTCTTCTTTGTATCTTTCCCAGAATGCTCCCCAACAAATTTCTTTTCACCTTAGGTTGTTATGGCTTTTCCTTTGTGTTTGACTTGTAAAGCTGTTTCGGTTGCTTCCTCTTGTCTCAAAAGTCTTCTCTGCTCTTGAGCTTGAAGAGCATTTAATTCTTAGAAAGATTATCTTAGAAAGGTCTTTTGATTCTTCAAGTGCAGAAATCTTTGATTTGAATCTTTCAGGTAAAACCACTAAGACTTTTTCTACGATTCTGCTATCAAGAAATTGTTCTCCCAACAATCTGATTTGATTCACAACTTTCATAACTTTCGTCATGAAATCATTTATGTTTTCAGCCTCATTCATCTTTATGGCTTAAAACTCTCTTCTGAGGTTTAGAACCTGCATCTGCTTGGTTCTTTCATTCCAAAAAAAAAAAACTCTTCTTCTAGCATTTCCAAAACTTTCTTTGTTGTCTCCAAGTGTGAGATTCTCATGAAAACATCATCATTCACAGCAGAGTGAAAAATGGTAAGAGCGTTAGCTCTCTTGGCAACTTGCTCACAACAGTTGGATTTTCTTGCAAAGGTGGTGGTTCAACAGATGTTTCCACCACTTCCCAAAGATCATAGGCCTTCATATTCACAGACCGGATTTCATAATTCTTTCCTGTAAATACAGGTGCTGGTAGGGTAATATTGTTAGAAGCCATCAAGAAAGCAAGTGGGATTTTCTGAAATTCTTCTCTATTGTTTTTCCTGGTTTTCTCTCCAAATGGGATTTGTGTTCCTCTCTAAAAATTGGTTTCAGGTTTTAATCACAGGCCCTTTAAGAACAAAGAAGCTCTGTATACCATTTGTAAGAACTAAAAGTAATTTCAGAAACTTGAAGATAATTTCATTCTACATCAAAATAAAGTTTCTGATACAATATATAGAAAAAACAGAAAAAGTGAACAACATGCAACATAGCAGTCTGTCACCTAACCAAGATTACAAAGTCTTAAACACTCCAACAAGTATGGGTCACCATACTTCTGCAGAGGTAACTTCAACTACTACATTAAAATAAAAGAAAACATAAAATATCACAGTACTATTGTCTACATCTGAAATCTCAATGTCTCAACAAAAACTTCTCTTTGGTAAGTCATCTTCTAATTCTCACATGCAATTAGCTATAAAGATAAATAAATAAAAAAGCATTATAAACCAAATTCCTAAAAAAGATTTTGATTTAATTATTTTGTCATTAGACATGATTTATGATAAAACCATATTTTCATTTGATGCATATAAGAAATCTAACGCAGACAAAAAAGCTTTTGCTGATGTTTTTTTGTTTGTTCAAACAACTCACATGAAAAAATATAACTTGTTAAAAATATATTAACCTAACTTTAGGACTAAAAGAATTCAAATGCTTATTTGTTTCAATTTTTCGGTCTGAAGAATGGGTACCTAACTTGGATGATGTCCTATAAAAAGAGTCTCGAAATACACACAACCTGAAACACTAAATGTTATTGAATTATGCAGTACTTAATGTTCCAATTCATCATTATTTGATTCAAGAGCATTTCAATCATAAAATGTTTACCATCATCTCTGGTTGCAGGGGAAAATGTTTCACAATATCAGACAAGGACTAGGTTTAAGCATGTTAATTTTGATGTCAATGATGGTAGCAGCAGCTACAATATTCCCTTCGCCTGTGAAAGGTTTCGGCTTTAAAAAGCACACCACAACAAATGCAAATGAGATTTTCAGGACACTTCCAGAGAACCTCAACAATGAGATTTTGTTTCCCTGTCTTGGCATGAACGTTGAAGCTCTGATGGATACGTAGATCCTGTTGGCAAGCTGAGAAAGGACCATTTGAAAGGGAATTTTGTTATGAGAAAATGGACTAGAATTGAATCTACTGCCATTTCTAGTAATCTAAATAACTCAAAATGCAAGTATTATACAGCAAAAAGTATAATATCATGAGTAAATTACTCCAAGAATGGTTACAACAATTGAGAATTGCCAAACAAGAAGTTATATCTATATTATAACCAATCAATTGAGATAGGTACTCCCAAATCTAGATTGCAAAAGGACAATTAAGGAAGATATACGCTAAGAAGTTTCTCTGTCCATTAGATAGAAACTGCAAGCTGAAATAGTTATTCAGCCCCTAGACCAAAGATTTTCATCAGTAGGTAACTTTGCATGAATAAATCTACAGAAAATGAAGGAATGATGGAGGGATGAAGTTGCACCAAATCTTCTTAGACCAATTTACTAGATTAACATGTAGCTTGAGATGCAAGTAAGCATGCTTTACTAATAAGTAACCATCTGTAAAATGTTTCCAAACAAAAGGATCCTGAAACTGTTCTAAAGTAATAACAATTTCTCTAATTTGATCAGCCACTACAGAAGCCTTAACAGAAATATAAGCAGGATTTCTCAAGAAGCCATTAGAAATCATTCCCTGAACAGTTGAATTAAAATCTTTATAAACATATATATGGAGGGGTTCCCAACCAATTATCAATCTAATATTGAATGTCAGATATCCCAACCAACTTGGATAAAAAAGGCAGATCATAAGATGGATTGTCCATTAGTTAGAGACCAAAAGACACTACAATAAATCCTGCAATTAGCCAGGGAATTATGCCAGGAGCATGAACCCTTGGGAAATTTGCCAGGAGTAAAGCCAGGGAAATATGGTGGGAAATTACACAGGATGTGACCCTCAGATAACCCCTAGCATCATTTTAGGCGGGAAGATTAATTTTGAATTGGTCTGCAAAAACTGAGTGTTGTCAGGCAAGGAGAGGAGCAATCCGAGGGAGAGCCCCTCGCAAATTGCAAAGCTACTGCAGAAGCGACATCACCACTGCAAAAGCAAATGGAGATTAGACCATTCTCCTACAAAGCCTGCCATGTCTGGACCGTTGATTGTTCCCTACATTTAGCCAGGGGCAGCTCCTGACTTTGGCCTTGGCACCTTTTATACTATATATTGACCTGCGTGCCTTCAGCCCTTCATTGTTCCAACACTTAGAAAAAATATTCCTCTTTCTCTTTTCTTCTTTCTCCCCAATACATTCATCTCCTACTTTTCTCATTTTGTGGTAAAAAAATCTTTCATTTATATTTCTTTTATTTTTACAATAAATGTTAAACTTATTTATTGACTTAATTTTGTTTTGTTTGCTACAACAGTGTTGTATCCCATTTGCAAAGTTGATTTCAATCCCGTCTCCTGTGAAGCCTTCTCTTTGGATCTGCTTTTCTTTTCTATTTAACAGGTTAGTTTAATTATAATGTGTTGTGTTGATTTTTGTTGCTGTTTATGTGAAACTTATATGCATGTTGGCCGAAAAAATTGAAAAAAAAATGATATGTATTGTGAAGCTTCTGCAGCTAATTTGACAGTGCGTCAGGAAAGCAGGTTGTTGAGTCAGACAATTTGTCAGGGACTCTGCCAGGGTTTTTGCCAGGAGTTATAAGAGGGGTTCAGACAGGAGTGTGTCCCACGTAGATTTTCCAGGAGCAAAACCCCTGGCATAGCAATTTGCTAGGAGCGCATTTGCCACTGATTCAACTCCTCACAAAAGCCCTGACAAATGGTTTTTTCCCAGGGATTCTTGCAATTTCACAAGGAATCCGCCCCTGGCTAAATACAACATTTCTTGTAGTGAGAGATGTTCCGTAAGTACAACTTGGATAAAAAAAAACTTAGGCAAAAGACTACAAAGATATTTGATATAACTGGGACATAGGTTTGAACACGCAATTCTACACTTATGATTTCTAATATAATATCATTATTTTCATTTGGTAACAAATAACTGAATTCCATTGCATATAAAAACAAGATCATATTCCCTCTTGTTCCAAATTGTCCTATTTATTTTGTTTCTTTCACGAGTTTTGAATATTTGTGAATAAGTCTATAAATTGGATAAGTGGAAACGTTGAGGCGATATGATTTACGGTGAAAGAGCACACAAATAGCAGTAATTTTTATTTATCTTATGTTATTTTGTTGAATGATTTTTTATAGTACCATAAGGCTACGTTTGGCCTGATAAAGATAGTATTTTTTCAGGCCTCATGAATATAATATTGTTTTAGTTCAAAAGTCATCTTAAAGCTAAGTTTTTAGTAATAAAATGGTTTTTAAAAACTTCAATTTCATAGTTTTAATTAAATATTTATAATATCAAATCATATTGTTAAAAAATTAATTAACCAAAATACATTATTTTTAATTTATAAAGTATATATTAAAATTCATAAATTATTATATTTAATTTATGAGTTTAATTAACATACTTAGTACTCCTAAAAAAATATTTAGTTAGTGTACAATTATTTTACACATGCATCACTCTGTTGTCACATCATTATATGCATTTGTAAAACTAATGTACACCGAAAGAATATACTTATTAAATTATTAGTATTTTGATCAAATTATTTAAGTAAATTACAATTATGAAGTGTGAAAGTTTGAGAGGAAGGAATATATAGTACAACACCAGATTGAATGAATTAAATTAAAATAAACAAAAAATATTAATAACAAAGGAATAAGGATATGATTTCTTATTAGTTCAATTTTGTAGCATATTATTTTTAACTCATTGGTGTCTTTAAGATGTTATATACATCTAATGAGAAGACATTGTTAAACAAAGGAGAAATGCTGATAGGAAACCCTGACTAGTATAAACAGTGGTTTCAAAGCACAAATACTATTTTGTTGCTGTTACTAGCTTTGAGATAAAAAAAAATTCAAGTCTTAGAGGGAAAACTTGAATATTTTGTTTCAATTCTTTCGTGTATCTTTCTTAACCATGTGATTATCATTGAAATACTCCCATATCACCAAAAGTAGAAGAATTTAGTTGATCACATATGTTACAAGTGTTCTATTGTATAGGTTGAGTAAAGTTTTCAACTTTGATATTTTTTCATATTTGACGTATGAAAGAATCCAATGCTCCGATGTTGAACTGTGTATTGTATTGTTCAAATTTATGTTGATTCATTTTTTAAGAAAAGCCTTTTGAATAAGTTATACCATGTTAGAAGATAAACACAAGACTATATTTCTAGACATTGCCTGTTTTTTTAAGGGATTGTATATAGACCTAAAGTGATACAGATATTGGAAAATTACGGCTTTCATCCAACAGTTGGAATGAATGTCCTTACAGAAAAAACATTATTACCTTTTGATAGAAGAGTTATTGGGATATATGTTATGCTAGAAGCAATGGGTAAAACCATAGTTTTTCTAGAATCTTCTCTTAATGATCCTAGAACACTGGGTGGATTGTGTTACCTATTTGAAATCAAGAAATGAGACAATGGGTTGGCACTTGGCAGGCTTGATACATATTGTAGCCTCTGATCAAGTGTTTCAAAACCCATATAACTTTGTAATTTTTCTCTTTCTGTTCTGTTTAATTTTGGGATCAAAATGAGTCAAGTCTTAAAGCAAAAACCTATTTTGTGCAGATTAGTAACGTAGGAACATCATGAGATGGATATAAAAGACTTAAATATGGATCGTGCAACTTAAGGGGTATTGTATTTTCTAGCCCACATCGACTAGCACACAAGTAAAAGTAATCTGTTAAGGTTATAAAAATAAAGGACTATTCTTTAACAAATAAAGGAGCCTTGTGATAATCAAGTTTAGGTCATATTCCCTCATCTTCCCATCTTCCTTTATTTATGTTGTTGTGAAGACAACGGTATAAATGGAGAGTTGGAAGATGAGGAGATATGACTTACGATGAAATGATGAAAGAGCTTCATTTTAAACAATTTAAAGTTTTTATATTGTTTACAATTACTTAATTCTATTTTCCTTTCTTATCTCATTTATTTTTGTGTTAAATAACTTTGTAGTCTCATGTTTGTGTCCTGTACATTTTTCAGCATAAAATTTAATTCCTAAAGTAATGAAAATATGGACAAATTAAATTTTGGGCTCAATTTTTTGAATAAAGAATTTTTAATGTTTGGAAAAAAGTCATTCAAAAATTTAAGAACAAGTAAACAAATTTAATATCCTAAAGTAAATGACCTTGTTGACTTTTACAAACACTCATATTTGAGATTTAATATTTTTAGTATGTATTATAAAATATTATAAAAATTTGATATTTTAAAAAATTATGATCAAAGTTTATTGCGTCAATAATACACAACCCAACAAGATCACTTATTCGCTTTAATTGTGAAAAAAATATATTCATTTACTTTTAATAAGTTTTATATGAAAAATATATTTCAATAAATTATGTTATATTAAAACCCTTTATTTTTCGGATTACCCCCATTTAACCCTTTAGTTTTAGTATAGTATAATTTTATGGGTTTTGCTATCAAATGTCTTTATGACACTTTTTAATGTTTCAATGCATTGAATGCACCACCATTTTTAGAATAAAGTTTTTTATTTAGTCCTTCTTAACAAGTGTTATAAGGACCCTTATTAACATTTCCATCGATCTATCTCTGTTACGATCACCCCCGTAGGGTGTAATCCGTGTTGCTGATGCTTCTTAATTTCAAACCATTGCTGCCAATAATTAAAACATATTTATATAACATATTTTCGGATATTATTCCAAACTATTTCGTTCCAACTTTACTTTTTGAAATAATTACAATATATAATTTCAATAACTTTACTTTTGAACATGGAATTAGGTATCTGCTATTGGAATGGTAAGGAGATATGAACGAAGGAGCTCCGTAATCAGTTAGCTTTTTTTTAAAAAGGACTTCTACATTTACAAATTACAGAGCTGTGTAAAAACATGACTATATATCTTCTCTCTTTCAAAAAAATCTCACTTTCTTGATGAGTCAATTTATCTCATTTAGGATGAATTGACTCATTGAAATTTTTTGAAGAGATGTGGACTTGTTATAAAAGTTTTAAATTTTTTTTTTTAATTTGTCTCGGATTGATAAATTTTATTTTTAGAGATCCATTCTACTAATAGTATGGGTTTGTTTGGATTAGTCTTATTTTGAGCTTATACAAAATAATTTATGTAAATAAATAATCTTTTATGTATTATTTATAAGCTTGTCAATATAATTTATGAAAAAACAATCTATGAACCCAAATGGACCCTATATCCATCTTTAATGTTATTTTTCTAAATTCGGTTCAAAGATTGATATTCTATCAAATATTAAAAAATTCTTTAAGCTTATATTGTTTGTCAATTAGGGCCCATTTGGATTAGCTTATTTTAGAACTTATATAAAACAGCTTATGCAAATAAATAAGTTTTTATGTATTATTTATAAGTTTTTAAGGTAGTTTATGAAAAACCCGTTTATGAAGATACAATTTTCGTTAGTGAGAGTTTATAAATTAAAATAAAAACTTATTTATTTACATAACCTATTTTTCATAAGCTCAAACCAAACGGGGACTTAATACTAATGCTATATCCACCCTTTCAAATCAAAAGAAACTTTTGAATGTATACACTCTTTTAATTTCTCAACCATGTGATTGTGAATGAAATACTCTCATACCGCCCATATGTCAGATTTGCATATCCTCAACAACCCAACCTTCCATTTTCTCCACATTATGTATGTTACAACTTGCAAGTGTTCTATTGTAGGTTGAGAAAAGGGTTTCATAGATGTCTTGATACATTGTTTTGCTAGCATATGTGTTCAACTCCGAGAGTCTTTCATATTTGAGATATGAAGAACACAATGTTCCGATGTATTGTTCAAATTTATGTCAAATTATGTGATTCATTTTTTAAGAAAAGCCAAATGTTTATAAATAAAGTATAATTTTTTTTACCGCTTATATCATTTTTAGTTAAATCAGAAGCCACTCTTGCTACTGTTTTAGAAAGTTAGAAGCCATTTTGATGTAAGTCGCTTCATTGCCAATGTCAGATTGGTTTCCACGGAAAGAAGCCAAGGTCTTCAACAGTTACAACATAAAAGGAATTTAATGGTAATTGAAACAATAAGCCAATGAAAGGATAGCTTAAGAAACCTTTTATCAAATAAAAAGATTCTTCTTGTCTTTGATGATGTGAGTTCTAAAAGCCAACTTGAGAATTTGGCTGGAAGCCAAGAATGGTTTGGTCGAGGGAGTAGAATTATAGTTACCACCAGGGATAAGCACCTCTCGATATCCCACATTTTGTTTGAAATGTACGAGAGTAAAATCTTAAGTAAAAGTGAATCCTATCAACTTTGTTGTGAAAAAACTTTTTAAGAAGAACAAGCCGGAAGGGCCGAATTTGCCGGAGGCCTTCCTTTGGCTCTTGAAGTGTTGGGTTCTTTCCGCAACTTTTAATGATGAAAATATTCTGAATGATTATTTTGACAAGTTAGAAGATGAACACAAGACTGTATTTCTAGATATTGACTTTTTTTAAGGGCTGGTATAAACATAAAGTAATACAGTTATTAGAAAATCGTGTCTTTCATCCAACAGTTGGAATACATTCTTAAAGAAAAATTACAAGTAACATTTTATGGAAGAGTGATTGGGAATCATTGTATGCTAGAAGAAATGGGAAAAACCATAGTTTTCCTAGAATCTCCTAATGATCCCGGAAGACCGAGTATATTGTGGTCTCCAGAGGATATCGATGAAGTACTGAGAAAAAATAAGATAATTCCAATTTCGATGTTACATTACTTTTGTTGCATTGTATTCATTGTGTTACCTATTTGACATTTATCGTTTAATAGGGAACTGAACTTGTTCAAGGTATTGTTTTGAAGTCATCTCCATCTAAGTCATTGGAACCATAAGGCCTTCTCAAAGTTGCGTAGTCTTAGGCTACTCGTTATATTATGTGATTTGCATCTTTCACTACGAGTGCTTGTATGGTGGGGATATCCATTGAATGGTAAAGTCACTTACAAATGGTCAATAGTAAAGTCAAACAACTGTGGAATGGAACTCAAGTAAGTAGCTTTAAATAAGGAGTTATGAATTCAATTAACTTTCAACGACGATTAGAAAATAGTTTGAGTTGAAAAGTTTGGATTTTTAATTGAAAGAAAATAACAATAATAAAAAGTTCTTTGGAATTATTGGTTCGTCATGGTGACAAATCCTTCACAAACCAAACCATAAACCTAGAACTTTATGTTGGACCTATTTTCTAAAGACAAATTTCTCTTTAGCCTATCACATCTCCTTTCGGTTTCAGTGAGTGTGTTCCTCTATCAACCACGTCTATTATCATGGTTGATTGCTATTGGAATCCTTGAAGCTCGAAACTTTTTTGTCTCAAGGTTTGCTAGACTATTCTCATGTTTCACAATCCTTGTCTAAATTCACTTGTTCCAATATCAAAACTTCTTCTTTCGATGCTTCGCTTTGATATTTGTGATGATGAGTTAACAAGTACTAACCCTCCGCTGTCGCATTATGAGTTTGATACTTGTTAATTCATTATAAAAACGGTGAATTTAGATTTGAAAATTGATTTACATAAAATTAGGGTTCGAAGCTTGATTTGATAGGGATTACGTCATTAGACTCATCCAACAATCCGAAGACAAAGAAGTCTACTCACTCACGTTCATTGTAGACGTAGAGAAGAAGAACATAAAATAAAATAAAGAAAATAAAGATGAACTTTTATTCAAAGAAACAATTGTCACTTATTATTTCCAAGAACAAAAGATGATTATACAAGTTTGATGGCTGCTTTATTTATAGTCTAACAATGACTTAAGCCATAAGAAATAAATCACTAAAGTGTTGCACAAGAAACCACGGGCTTTAGGTCAAAAATAAACTAATAGACAGCTTGTTCGGGAAGCCAAAAGCAGCAAAAGGTGACTCTAGGTGCTGACACGGCCGTGTGGCTGGTGACACGGGCCGTGTCAAGCTTCTGACTTGGGGGCTTTATATTTTTCATCAAATCTTCGTATTTTTAGCCAGAATTAGCTTCGGATCTCCTTTCTTTTGCTCCAAGACTCAATCTTTATAATATTCATTCCTGAAATTAAATAACTTGCAATTGATGTAAAATAGTTCTAAAAAAGGAAATAAAAACAAATAAAATCTAAAGGGTTAATGTCTTTACCACCCTCTAATTTGGGCGAGTTCCGGTATACCCCCTGTAAAAAAAAGTTTAGATTTCAACCCAATAATATGAAGATTCTCCACAAAACACCTTTGTAATATGAAGATTCTCCACAAAACACCCCTGACCTCATCCAGACGCTGACATGGCACGCCACTGTGTAATTATTTTTATTTTTATTTTTTTTAAAACCTGACACGTGTGTAATGGACACTAACGTGGCACGACACTGTGTAATTATTTTAATTTTTTAAAACTTGAAAATTAATTTTAAAAAATTTAAAAAAAGAAAAAATTTGGATTAAAATATTCAGAAAAAAATTAATATTTTTTTACCAAAACATTAAAAAAATTAGCTTATATTTTTTTTTTCAAATGTTTTTAAAATTTTACTTTAATTTGGATTTTTTTAAATTTTTTTCAAAAGTTTCGAAATACAGTAAGTTTAGAAATTTTTTAATTTTATATATAATTTTTTTAGAAATATATATATAAAGAAAACAACTTCTTTCAGCTTTTTCGGACTGGCTATTTCTTTTCAAAAATGCCCTCAATTTTCAATACAAATAACACATGTAACAAATAGATAAGAATAAAATCTGTAACACGTAGTAAAAAAAAATTTGGAATAAAATTTTCGAAAAAAAATCTGAATTTTCCTAAATTTTTAAATAAATTTGTATCCAGATTTTTA
>Ga0228710_1006913_pt1 | contig 16971 bp, 10 predicted proteins | sample MedpolnodulmetaG_FD_177995 | JGI IMG/M metagenome (GOLD analysis project Ga0228710, IMG submission 177995) | Root nodule microbial communities from Medicago polymorpha collected in Santa Monica, California, United States - pink nodules | ecosystem: Host-associated > Plants > Roots > Nodule... | reverse complement strand
GCTCATTGCAATAAAAAAAATTATCTAGATTCTTCTCTCAGAATGACTAAGTTAGCGACTCATCCCTTTTGGATATCTGAAAATCTACCGGAAGAAAGTAGCATTAGCAATTCCATGCTTTTTAAAACACAGAAAATGCTTTTTTATGTCTTCTTTTTTTAGGGAGGAAGAGGTATGAAAATAATGAAAAGCAAGTTGTCTATATATAGGGAAAAAAATCATGTCATGATCAATTTTGATTGGCTAATGAAAAATAAATGAGTCATGATTTATTTTGATTGGCAAATAAAAAATAAATGAGTCATGATCTATTTTAATTGGTTGATGAAAATGCATTAAATGAGATGAGAAATTAGAAGATGCCATGTGTACTTTTAAAAAAAAATTAAGGCAAATGTATATAATAGAGATAAATGTACGTGGACTCCAGAAGGATCTTCATGCCTTTGTATCATATGTTGGTGGGTCCCACCCTTCTTATGAAAACTTGTAGCCAAGCCCCAACACCGCAAATCGACCCTCTTTCCGTCTCCACCACAACAATCACATTCACAAGTAAGTTCATCCAATTCTCATTCAAAATCTATCATTTGTTTTATATTTATCGCTAAATTAATCTCAATTCTTTGTTTTCTGCGATTTTTCACTTCCTTTAGTTTTAACTCTGAGAAATATGTATTTGAGTACTTGCTTTCAAATGGGTATGTGTAAGTTCTTAACTTTAATGCTTTTTAGGTTTCATTTCAATTTCTGCACTGTTTTTTTATTGTCACTGTTACTTGATCAAACAGCGTATTATTGGAATTTCATGATATTGAATCGAACCTTCGAATTTTATGATAGAGAATTGATACCAACACTTGTAATTACACTGAATTATGTGATTTTTTCAAATTATTAGTTGTGTCCGTGTCGTATCCGGTGTCCGTATCTGTATCCGTGCTTCTTTTAGTTAACAAATATGGAGATTAATTTTACTTTCATAATTGATTTTTTTGGGATCAATATGATTTTAAGTATTCATCTTTGGAGATAAATCTTTTTTCTTTGTTTCTTTCTTTGAATTAGAATTTAGAACATGAAACCCACTTGGGTTGGCCTAGTGGTATAGGCTTCGGATCTGGGAGTGTGCTCCTCCTCTAGGTCTCAGGTTCGATTCTCTCTGATGTCAATTTGAGGGGGTTAGTTTAGCTTCTTCAAAAAAAAGAATTTAGAACATGATTTTGCTGTTTTCTGTTTGCAGGTTAACAGAATATTTAGTGTTGTGGTGGCACCATGAATTTGGGGTTTCTTGGTGACATACCTTGGGTTAAACCTTGGAGTAACCAAGATTCAGCAATACATTTAGTTCAAACCACTGCGTTTACTTCGCAAGTTAAACATGAATCATCTTGTATTGATCCCAAATTTACTCCAGATTCAGCGACTCATTTAGTTCAAAACAATGCTTTTACTTCACAAGCACAACAAGAATCATCTGTTAATGATCCCAAGTTGTCAGGGTGGCCCTTGTCCTTCCTTTCATTATTTCCATGGACAAATAAAGATGGAGAAAAGTTTCAAAGACCAACTACGATCAATAAAGAGTTGAAGAGACATGCACAAAATCGCGAAAACGTTGTTGGAAAAGATAATATGGCTACCCCTTTGCGCTTTAGGCCTTATGTTTGTAAGGTTCCATGGCATACAGGGGTTAGAGCATTTCTTTCACAGTTGTTTCCTAGATATGGACATTACTGTGGACCTAATTGGTCAAGTGGGAAAGATGGGGGATCTCTTGTTTGGGACAAGCGACCAATTGATTGGTTGGATTACTGCTGCTATTGCCATGATATAGGATATGATACTCATGATCAAGCTAAACTGCTGAAAGCTGATTTAGCCTTTCTTGACTGCCTAGAGAATCGGCATATTATGCGTACTAAAGGAGACCCTCACGTTGCTCATCTTTACAAGACAATGTGCATTAATGGTTCGCATTGCAACTCATTAATTATAATAGTTTTGTGCTTTTCTGTTATTCGGAAACGAGTTTAATTTGAGCTTATTTACCACTGACTTTGTTTTTTTCTCTATGAAATGGCAGGTCTTAAGAATTTTCTAATACCCTACAGAACGAATCTCGTAAGTCTACAACAGTCGGGACGATCATTGATCCAGTTTGGATGGCTAAGCAATTTGAAATGGAGGAGTTGGAACTACCAAAAAGAATGAAAATTTAGTAAATGGGGGAACCTAAGAGCTACAAATTGTGAATTACATCTAATTTTGAAAGTACATGGCCTTGTCACCCTTAATATCTTCATCAAGAGTATGCTTCTTATAATCTTTTTGTATATAATATAATCTGCCCATGGCTTGTTTGTAAATTGTGAGCTGTGGTTGGGCTTAACGCATTCTCTCTTAACAAGATTGCATGTGGGTGTATAATGAGCTTGATGCCATACCACAAAGTAACTTTGTTTTTATGAAATCATTAGCTTGTCTCATTGCTTTATGCGCATAACTTTGATGTTTATATGAAACTATCTTACAAAAGAGAATTGTTTTTAAATATGTGAAAAGCTTAGACAGTTAGAGAAAGGAAGAGATCTTAGAAAGAAAGAAATAAGTCAAATCATTAAGATGCATTTGGACCTAAATAATCTATGATTAGGCATTCCATGTAATAGTGGGATATTGTAACATGATTTGATCTAGGTCGTCAATTTCATCTGATGGATAAACTTTTGCTTGTTTTTTTTTATGTTAAACAATTGTGTACTTGTCGTGTAAGAAGATGCTTATATACGAAGGGTTTTTCTATCATGTGCAAATTTGCACATGTTAAGAAATTCAAAACGGTAAGTTTGTATTGGAACTTGTAAATAACAAAAATAAAGCGGTAATAAAAAGTAATATTTCTAGAACCATATCAGTGTTAAATCGATGATAGAATTTTTAATTTTTTAATCATCGAAAAATTAGGGTACTAGTCTATAATATAAATTCTTAATGAACAAATTATTGTTTTGAAATGCATTCATCAATAATCAAGTTTAATCCTTCTTCAACAATACACAGTTTTTACATATTGTAAGTTTTAGAGAAAAGGTCAAAGTGCATCTTTTATTTTTAACGGTTGTAGTACTATAACATGACTCACTCCATAAAACAACAACACAACTCATTTCCAGTTCGTGGATCACATGATCCACCTTTTGGATATCCCCTCGATTTGCAATCAGCATCACAATTTGGACTACAATCCTCTATACAGCAAACTCGCCTGTTTTCTTTACTCTGGAGAACGCAGCTTGAATCTAATGTTGGAACTCTCAAACTTGTAACAAATCCTGAACAAACAAAAAAAATTATAAGTTTTATGCATATATGAGTAACATTATGTTTTTCCAAAATTTTCAACATTAATATCATTAGGACTTCATAAGATAAAACTACTTCTTTCTTACCTGAAATCAAAATCAAAGTAATGCATAAAATACCCAAAATATAAGAATACTGATTGCTTTGAGAAGTCATTTTTTAGATTTTACCTTATGTTTTGTTTTTGTGTTGCAATACTAACATTGTTTCATTGATATAGACTCAAAAAATTGTCTTAATGTTAATAAATTTTACTTTTTCCTTTATAACAATTCATTAAAACCCTTTTGTTCTAGTTTGACCAGAATTCATTTTTTGACCAGAATTCATATTTTTTACAAGATAACCAAATGAATTTTTAACCTCTTTTATACTTGTTGACCAGAACTACTTTCTAGTAATAAAATTGCATGATTACATTTATCATTCTAGAAAAAAATATACAAAAGTTATCATTAGAGTCAAATACATTTAGTGTGTGTTTGGTATGGCGGCAACGAAAATTGATTTTGATAGAATTGAGTTTGAGAGAATTGATTTTGATTAAAAATGAGTTTGATGTAAATTGATTTATGTTTGGATACATTAACTTAAAAGTGATTTTTATGAGTTGATGTTGTTTTGATGATTTGAATCAAACTTAACTTTAAATGTGTAATGACTAAAGTATCCTTTTAATTGTATTTGAAATTAAATAGCTCATTTTAGATCAATATTTCAAGTTATCTTCCTATTTTCTTTAAAAAAAAATAAGTTATCATCATATTTGAATTTTTATTGCTTAATTATTAACCGTACCTATCTCTCGGTTCATTTTTTTCTTATTAAATTAATCCATTAGTTAAAATCATTTTAAAAAAATCAAATAAGAATTCTCTAGAACTTAAAACTCTTCAAAAAAAAATCTCTAGAATTCCCATTTAATTAATACTAATAAATAAAAAAATATAGTAGTGGGTAATTATTTTATGAAATGCCTCTCCGTTGTTCAATTCCATGGAGATTAAATATCTCACCGCTGTTTAATTCGTTCAATTTGCCTCTCCTGTAATACTAATTCTGTTTTTAGTTTCCTAAATTTTCTAATTTTTTATTCATGTTCTTCGTTGAAGCTTCCATGGAGACGTAATAGTGTTTATAATCCCTGTGAGCTTAACTCAGTTAGTAGAGATGTTGCATAATATGTGCAGAGGCCGAGGTTCGACCCCGAATACCCTACTTCTCCACATTTAACATGTGCAAGCTCTAAACACTAGGCTATTTGACCAAAAAAAAAAATATATGTTCCATAAAATTGTGTTTATAAATATAATTTAATTTATTGTAATAAATTCATTTAATGAAATTTCTAGAATATTCAATTTATGTTTTTTTCTTCTTCTTTTGTATAAAAGATGTTAACTCACTGATTAGATCTTGACTTTGTAATCTCAATAGATAGAGTGCAAATTCCTCCTTAGATAGTTGTAATTTGGTCATCAATGCAACCTTTATTGATAAAATTTACCCTTCTTTAATTTTTTTTAAAAATAAAATCCACTCATGATCATTTTGTGGAAATTGTTCCTCTATGTTAGAAAACTTGCAGTTTTGATCTATTAATCATAATTTTGATCTAAAGTGGGTGATGTGATAGAGCCACAGAGGAATCGATATCAACTACATTAATTTTTTCATCATCAGATTATATACTACAATATAGAAGAATTTATACCAACAAAATGCATCTTCTTTTTGATGAACCAATCCATAAGAATTCCACAACTAAGCGTGTTTAGCTTGAAGCAATTTTGGGATGGGTAATCTTCTGGGAAGTTTTTCAAATAAACATCCAATAATCATTGTCACGGAAACCCAAACTATTCTTGTAGCCTCAACATCTCAACATATTTCCATCTCACCTCCACCAATCTTAACCTTTAACCTGGTTCTCAGAGATGTGTGCAAAAATATATTTGATGATCTTGAAGAGCTGGTGAATTCAAGGAACAAGGCTATTCACTTAGAGAATTATGAAGATAAGTGGAATAACCTCAGGAACAGGCTCTGAGAAACTGGTTCAAGGAAGTTGTCAAGAAAATGGATGTTGTGGAGCTCAAGAGATCTATCAAACAACTGTCAGACTCTCCACACTTTACTGATCATACCCAAGTGATTCCTGCAGTGGTCAAGACTGACCTTGATACTTCCTAGATCACAAGCATGTTTATCAAACCAGAGAAGGTAGTAGTCAAGAGACTGGATCTTGAAGATCTTGAAGAAGATAAGCTAATTGAGAAGTTGCAAGGACATATGCTAGAGCCGAAGATGATTTCTGAGAATCTGCAAAAGGAATTAGCTGAACTTAAAGAAGAACAGAAGAAACGTAGTTTGAAATAAGAGGAGCTTGAGAAGAATCCGAAGCTACAACATGAAGAAGTTATGGCTAAGCAAGAAGCTATGGAAAAGAGAGTTCAGGAGCAACATTTGGAATCTTTAAGGAAGCAAGATGAAGCCAATGCAGGGATTGCTGCTATTATGAAGATGATGAAGAATCAGCAATCTTAGAGCCTTAGATGCATACATTATAAAGGCATAAAACAAGTGTTTAGAGATGTATTTGTCTAGCTCCTTTTGGAAACATTTATTCAAAATGTACGAGACAACTAAAGGCATAAAACGAGTGTTTAGAGATGTATTTGTCTAGCTCCTTTTGAAAACATTTATTCAAAATGTACGAGACAACTAAAGGCATAAAACAAGTGTTTAGAGATGTATTTGTCTAACCTTTCATACTCCTTTTAAGTGTTCTTTATCTCTCCCACGGGCGAAATTTTGGTACAACATGTTCCATCACATCAATGCAATCATGACTTCGATTAAGGCATTATACGATCGTGATCCACCTTAATTCATTTGCACCAAGGGTAGTTCTCAATACCCTACGGATGTGAAAATGTATTTGAGCCAACGAGAAGAATTGCTTCATCAACTTCAAACCAATATACTCAGGGTCTAACAACACATGAAGAACTATGCAAACAAGGGACATCACCCCTTCAAGCTGAAGGTCAGTCGGTGATTTGGTTCTAGTTAAGTTACAGTCGTGCTGATAATCTTCTATTGCTCTTTGCAAGCATCAAAAGATTGGGTTGCGCTACTTTGATCCCTTGCCTATTTTAAGTTGTATTGGGGATGTAGCTTACGGGATCCAACAACCTCCGAGAGCAAACATTCATCCAGTACTTCACATCACACAACTGAAACCATTTTTTGATTCTGCCAATACTGCTTATATGCCTATCACCTCTACTGAATACGGTCATGTTTTATAACCTGGCATGATCTTGGCAACATACATATTGGTTCAAGGGGACAACAATACACACTAGATTCTAGTCAAGTGGTGTCATATGGATTAGCATGCCACATGGGAGAACACCTGTGAGTTCAAGGACCACCCCAACTATAAACTTGAGGACTAGGTTAATAGGAAGGCCGCTAAAAGACTACGACGATAATCTTCATGGGGGGAGTGATGTAAGGGAATCAATTCAGTTGACTCATGGGAGGAAAAGGACGGATCGCACTTGTGTACCATAGAAACATCAATATTATATACCATTGACCAATTAAGGTGTGCCACATGGCACACCTTTTTTTCTTGATGTGGAAGGAAGGAAGAAGAAAAGGGTGTGGACTGTGGAGCTTTGAGTTTTCTTCCTTTTTCACGTGTTGGTTCTTTTATTGTCTTATTTTTCTCAACAAAAAAAATATATGTGCCACGTGGCACACCTTAATTGGTCAATGGTATATAACATTAATGCATCTATGGTACACAAGTGGGATCCAAAAAAGGACGGAGGATTAAAATTGTTAGCACTAGACTCAAAGGCTATATAACCAAATGATTGAGTGTGAAAAGGTGTGATGTATTTCTCCCTTATCTAGATTATATTCTCTTTGTAGCACTAGGCTCAAAGGCTATATAACCAGATGATTGAGTAATGATTGTGTAAAAAAGTGTGATGTATTTCTCCCTTATCTAGATTCTATTTCCTATCTGTATTCTCATTTGTGATCACTATCCCCCATTAGTTCATATATTGGGAGTGATTTATTTCAGTCGATATTTAATAGCACAAAGATCCTTAGTTTCCGATTTTAACACATACAGACTACAATAGACAAAGTAGGGTGATATATATATTTCAAAGAATTTAATGTCACAGCCAATTCCAACTCACAACCGAAGTACATTACAGACGATTTAAAAAATAAAGTCCTATAGGATGTATGAGATGTGCCCCGTTAGGTTTAATTTGCTGATGTTAGGTGATGTTACGGGGATAACGACCCCTAGAGTTGTTAATGTTTAGTTTTCTCTTCTTCTGGGCTTAGGCCCTTTTGTTACCCAAAAAAAAAGTCCCATATTGCTGCACTAACTTCATTTGCTATATCGATTAAAATATTATACTCCCTTGGCGAGTAGTAAATAAATACCACTGTATTATTCTTTGACCCACAAATCATTTTCAAAGTTGTCACTGTGATTAGAATAGTAATGTTGGAGAACTTACAGAATTGACAACTCAATGTTCGACAAAGGATGAGAGTTGAAAAGGGCCTAGCAAGGAGTTGTAAAATGAAAACCAAAACCTTTTCTTTTCCATTGAGAACACAAGGGAAGGGGGCCCTGGTGATCCCGGAGTTCGGACGGGAGGTAAATAAAGTCTGGGCAAGAATTGATTTTTCCATCTTTTGATTAAAAAGGACTATAATGACAATTTTCTACCATCAAAATGAGAACACAGTTCGTAGTTAGGTTTCTGTAACAAGTAATTTATTTACATGGACTAACATGTGTTTGCTAGCAATTACATAATGTTCCCACAGATCCAGAGCTGTTACACAGGCACCCGCCTACCTCGATAGCGTTCAAACAGCTGCATGTCGACAGAAAATGCTCAGTTTGATAATTTCAGCATGTCATGCAAATTAATGCATAGAGAAATCAACATGTAGCAAAAAGCTGAAATATTCTACATCATATTTACAGATACTACTCCTGCCATTCAATAATCACTTGACAGACAAACTGAACTAACTATCTTTTAAGACATTTATTTATCCAAGAAAAATAAGATCCCCCACAATCTGTCACAGCTGCAATAGATTCTTAATGCCATGAACATCCACAAATGATGTGGTACCATGCATACTGGTATAAATGTAAAATACTATACACAAATAGTAATAATAAAATGCCTATATAAATATTTGAATGAAAGGTAACAAGACAACTTAGCAGAATTGCTTACAGATCGAATATATGGCTGTTGAACAAACCAACCAAGAACAGGAATCTTCTGCAAGAAAACCGACAGTGTAGGCCAGAAGCCACTGCAAAATATAATCCCACCATTAGCAATTAGATATGACAATACTTGATAAAATAATTTTGTTAAATTTCAACAAAACCTGAAGAGTACGAGGAACCCATAAGATTCCACAATCATGCCCAAAATAGGCCATCCCAATATAAGAATCAAGAATCCTATCCCAAATGAAACTGTCCCCTACACAACCACATAATGATAAGTTGACGCGGAAAATTTACCACGAAAGAAGATCAGAGAAAATTGAACACAAAATGAAAGAGTGGGAAAATGCATAACTCATTTACCTTGAAATTACTACGTTTCATGAAGAATTGCATGGTGGATTTCAGTCCAATGGTCAGGGATACTCCGGAAACAAAGAGGATCTGATTTGAGAGATAAAACAAAGGACGTTGTAGAAGTTCTTAAGTGAAATCACACAAGCAAAATATCAAAACTTAAGCAAGAAACTTATCAATTATCATAACACAACTTACATTTCCCAATGCTAGCAAACCCTTGTCGAAGAAGAATATAACGCCAAGGAATGAGAAAAATATACCAAAGCCTGTTAATCCCAATCCAATCTCTGTTTTATGTTCCAAATGCAAACACATATTAGAATTGTAACTACAATTACATGTAAATACAATTACAGATAGGACAAGTAGATTGAAACTGCGAGTGTTCAAAAATAACATGCCATGTCAGAATTGAATTTACAAATAATTTATTTAAAGAGCAACTGTACTCTAACAAAAAAAATATATACTATTACATATGAGTACATAAGATAAGATAGAAGAGCAAATCATAAGATACTATTTTTGCCAGCATAAACAAAAATAAAAATAAATCAGATTTCACTTACTCTTGCGATCATTCATCTCAAAGGAAACCATTTTACACCAATAATTAAAATGTTCACGTGCTTGTTTTTAGTACTGAAACAAATGAATAAAGAAACAAAGTCAGTTAATATATTTACAAGAGAAAAATACTCTGATCAGACAATTTGACTCAAGAAGATCACGCTGGAACATAATAACCAGAGTAAATGGGACAAAAAATGCTAGAAGAACCAACTCTGAGGTATGAGAAATCAATTCAAATCCCACTGAACATATCAGGATGTTTTCAATTGGAAAAATGAATATTTTCATAGAGAAATACAAAGAAACAATGTTAGAAAACATTTTAAACAAAAACTAGCTTGGAAGCTTAGTGAGAAAAAGACATGCATATAAAATTATAAATTATTAACGTGTAGCCAATATTTAGATTCAGAGAACTAAGGTATTATAAAAATTGAAGTAAACTACAATATTGGTTCTAGGAAAAAATGACATCATTTTTCCATGTGGATGTTGATTCAGAAATTCTAAGCTCTCTCTCTCTATTAAAAAATATCTATATACAAAAGCCATAATCAAATCCATTCTCCAATTGGGAATACTGACATAGAGAGACACATGCTTTCATGTTTGTTGCCATCCTTAGCTACTCTGAACTCAAAAGGAAGGCATACAGCGAAGCAACACACACACACAGGTCTGAAGAACACAAGCAACCAGGAATTCAGTCTGTTCAAGCTTCTACAGTAGGGTGCAATAATACAACCAAAAAGATTTACCACAAGAGACTGATCAAGTGTTACTCCAAACCCATAGAAAAACCATACTTCTAGCAGCACAAGCAAAATCACTTAACCATTCCAAAACAAATCAACCACAAAAGCAAAAATACAAAAATATCGGGTAGTCCACCAAAAATCAAGATATCTTGTACTCATTAATAACATGTAGCAACTATAATAACTCCTAAATTTATAAACAGCCATCGTTCACTTACAAAATAATTTGCATAAACAACAAACTCATCCAACAAAATCTTCGTAAAAAAATAAAATAAACACCCACATCAATTCAGGATCACCTCCACCCTTTGCAACCACCACATCAATCCCTCGCAAAATAAATCAGAATTTAACCTATACCATAGGGAGAGCAAATCACACAGAACAGCAATAGATCATATACCACATGTTGAACAAATTTTGAAACAGAACCACATTAACCTAAACAAACCCATCATCACTCACACGCAACCTCGTAATCTACAATTCCCTATCTCCGGGATTCCTCAGACTAGAAACCTAACCCACCATAGCAAAATTCATTTCCTTCTCTACCACTAGACCCGTTATGCAAATCTTATGTGTAGAACAATGCAAGCTCTGAACCACAATTAGCCTAAAACAGCAATAGAGCAGAATTTAATCTAGTCGTGTTGACCTTAAACGTATACCCGTGAATGCCAAAGTGGCAATAACGCAAGACAACAGCAAATAACATAACATGTAACACTCTAAAATAACTTCCCCGTGAATGCCAAAGTGGCAATAACACCAGCCCTGGAACACATACAATTTCCAGCTTCAAAACATAGGACCAAATGCACTGAAACAGGAAATACAACTGGTTTCTTATTTTGGGACCAAAATCTTATGGTTGAGGTCCAGCAGTTGTTGTTGATCTTTGAAGACATCGATGTGAACTTCCAAGGTGGCAGTAACACGACACAAGAGCACCTAACACGCCATTTAAAGCTCTATACAAACAGTAACAGATGGAGAAAATGTGATATCAATTTTGTAATTTATATGTTTCAAGTACTAAATTGATCCCAAACTGAATAATCACACCAGTGTTGTTAAATGGCAGCCATGTCGTGGCAGATTTTCTGACAACCACCATAGCCAATTTGTGAAGGAATGCCCACCATGGCAGCAACAAAGGCCACAATGGCGTGTTATATGGAAGATTTTTGACCTTCCCCCATTGACAACACTAAACCCCACCACTACAGTACTCTACTTTCTACAAATTGAATCATAATGTCAGTCCCTACCAAGGTAGACAGGAACGAGTCCCAGCACGTAGGATCGTTCGTTTTTACGTGCTTCTCACACCCAAACGTGCCTCGTTCTTGCTCTGGTTCGGTTTTTCCATGTTTGATGGCAGGAACGAGTTCCTGATGCAGGAATGTAACTGTAAAACGAGCTGGGCTTGGCTTAATTGGTTTGGGCTAAACAAACCGGGTCGGGTCAAAAGAAAACCCCGTTTTATTTAAAAGATAAAACCCAGAAAATTTCATTTTTCACTTTCTTCCTCACCCAAACCCTAAACGCGAACTGCGTTTCCTCACCTACAATTAGCACAGAACGGCGGCCATGAATCTTTTCCGGCGAATTTCTCGCCGTCGTTCTCTCTCTACCCTCAACTAAACGTGTTTTCCGTCGTTCTATCTCTCTACTCTCACCTAATACTCTGTTTTCGTGTTTTCTCTCCATACCCATACTCTGTTTTCATTTTCTCTCCATAACCATACTCTGTTTTTGTTTTCTCTCCATACCTTTGTGATGGCTTCAACTAGTAATGTTAATGAAACTTCTTCATTTTGAGTAATGTTTATGAACTTGTATTTTGAGTACTTATGACTTATTTTGAGTACTTTGATGATTATGACTTATTAATTAAGTTTAATGTACTCATGATTTCTATGTATTTTTTTTTGTATTATATATTTATATGATTGTGTGTGCGTGTATGAGAAATTACAATTTTGCCCTTGAGTGGGTTCTTACCAATCGTGTTACGTTCCCCGACTTTACGTCCCTTCACTAGCCAATCGAACCTACGTAGAAACCGTTCCTGACTACATTGGTCCCTACTCCCTATTAAGTACCAAGAACTTCAGCATTTTCATGAATTAAATTAAACTACATCAAGCCACACTAGAATACCTTATATCCCAAAGCTAAAACCAAAAAATCAGAGCTACATTATAAAAACTAGAACTATAGGTCAAACAAAACTAGAAAACTAATTAAAAAATCCGTCCAAATGTTGCATAACTAGTTCGACCGACTTTTATTGCTTCCACAACAACAACCAAGCCTTATCCCACAAAGTGGGATTGACTACATAGATCAAACGAAGCCATTTCTATCCAACTCATTAATCTCTAAATCATTTTTTAATAGTTTTTCTAGGTCTAGCTCTAGTGATTTGAATATTGTTCATTTGATCTAGCCTCCTTACTACAGAGTCCACATGTCTTCTCTCTACATGCCAAAAATGCATATGTATAGTCTAGTCTACCTTATTCCCAACATCTTTTTTACTATACATGTTATATCAACTCTCTCTATAATGTTGTCATTTTTAATTCTATCTCGTCCCGTCTAATCCACCCGAAATGAAAAATTTACTTTCTTTCTATTGACTCATTCACATCAACAAATTTCATCCAAACAGTAAAATTGGCACAAACAAGTAATCACACACCACAGATTCACGTAACAATATCTTCACCGCGGATTCATGCCTCCGAAAGCACAAGCGCGAAAAAAAAGAGAAAACTCATTCGTGCAAAAATGCGAGCTATAAATAATAATAAGACGAAAATTTCAAATTTCTTCAAAATCGAAGGTAAAATTGATCCGAACAATTAACAGGAAGATGAATGAACCGTTTTTCGGATCTCAAATCATATTGTAGTTTCGAATAATGAACGAAATGGATCCAAAAACCGAAACAGCAAAAAAAAATTAAGATTTAGAGAAAATTTGTAAGGTTACCGATGGCCGGAGATTGTAGACACCGTGACACGGTGGCGATTTGTTCCGGAAGCGGTGGCGATTTGTGCCGGAAGCGGTGGCGGAAGTTACAGAGAGGCGCGTGAGAAGTTGCAGTATGAACTATGAAGTGATTGTTTTCACGGTTTTTCAGTTTCTTTGCTTTGTTGCTTCGTCTTTTTTATTGCATGATGAAATGTTAATAGATGATGTTGTTTGGCCAATAGAATTCGAGAGTTTTGTGTCTTCTCAACTAAGGAAAAAAAATAAAGAGGGTCTACTTTTTAGTCTTTTTGTGGAGCCATTCAAATTAGCTTATTAATTAAAGTATTTTATTTATTTATTTAGGCAAAACAATGCAAGCTTCGCAAGAAGCCAAGCTGCCTAAATAAACCAAGAGAAAGCAAAAATAACAAACCAAAACCTGCTTAGTGATTAACAAACCTAAAATTAGGCATATCTATAATTAGCTCTAATACAATCACGGATAATAGACTAGATAGTTAAATGATTAGAAGTTTAACTTATATTAGCTAAAGTATCAACACATTGATTCCCTTCTCTAAACACATGTGATGCAATGAAATTCATTGATCTGGTTTTGGTAATACAATTGTTCCATCTCTTTCTTAACTTCCAAGGAACTATGGAGGGATTCATAAATGCTTGTACCACCAATGCAAAATTTAGTTCAAGCCGGAGATTGTTTCAATTATTTTGATAGGTTATCTCAATAGCCCTCAAAGCTCCAAATAACTCAGCAAATAATGTGTTTTCAAGCCCAACATTTTCAGTAAAACAGAGGAGGAATTATGTATCATTGTTTATGAATATTCCTCCACAGGATGAGGTATGGGAATTTGATGATCCATCAGAGTTGCACTTGATCCAAGTAGAAATAGGAGGTTGCCAAATGACCTCTGTAATCTTAGGAGCTTTTGCGGGGGTGCAAGTTGACATTAAATTTCTTCAATATCAAAAATTCAGAGATGCAACAACCTTTGTGTTATTACCTAATACAGATGTGCTGGAAATTATTTTGGATATTGAGCTTCTCAAGTATATTTGTTTGTTATTGAAAAGATTAAATAAAGCAGCAGTGATCATAACTTTACATTGAGGGCTCCAAGATCTGTTACATAGAGACCAAATTTCTTCTTTGGATTGAAACTGGAGGGTGTAATTGATAGAAGAAGCCAGCCAGTTCCATATGTTTTGAGCATAAACACACTTAAAGAATAAATGAAAAGATGATTCAACATTTTTGAGACAAAGAGAGCACCTTGAAGGTTGTTGGCAACCTCTAGAAGACAAATTTTTATCAGTTGCAAGTTTGTTAAGCATGCATCTCCAAACAAGTAGAGATTTAAAGGGAGGTATGTCTTTGGACCAGATGTTCTTAGTCCAAGGATCTTTTGGAAAATGATGTTTCTTAAAATTGTAAACATCTTTCAAGTCAAGATCTCCTTTGGCACTATGTTTCCAAACCAGTCTATCAGGTTGGCAATGTAATGGGATGGTTACTTAAGTAACATGTAACCACAAATTAGGAAAGAGTCTTTGTGGATCTTCAGGGATGTGCCATTGATGATTTATAATGTAATTATTTAATTTGGGAGGAAGTTGTTGGAGCACTTGATCAGTTACATTGAAGGTTTGAGCAAGAGTTCCCCCACACCTATAGTCTAGCCAGAAATTGATCTTCATTTCATCTCCTACAAGCCAAGTTGAATTCTCCACAATAATTTGGTATTCCATTTTGATGTTGCTCCATATTGAAGAGAAAATATGATGAGTGATGTGACCATTGTTTCTTGAGACCCTGCTTCTTAGAATGCAAGCCCATTGTTCTTCTAATTGCAAGAGGTTCCAGCACATGAAGCCTACATAGTTTTTACTTTATTTGTTTTTTATGATGTTCCTTAGTTTACCTTTTGATGATCGTTTTGTTCTTTAGTTTTCTAGCATATAGCATGTTAAAGCACCCAACATCTATGTCTCATTGTCCAATGATTCAATTGTGTCATGTGTATTGCTTGCTTATTTGAAAATCAGCCATATCTCATTTTTTGCTGACTGAATCGATTCATCATGCTTTGAATCGTATCATTTGAAGTTTCTAACTTCAAATGAAACGATTCACCAAAATTTGAATCGAATCACTATTGAATCGATTCATCATATTTTGAGTCGCATCATAAAATCTTTCTGACTTGCACTGAATCGATTCATCAAAGTCTGAATCGCATCATTCTTCATCCTGGGTTCACTTGAATCGATTCATATTTACAATGAATCGTATCGATCTTCATAGGTCTATGGCTTGTATTTTCGCATCATTCTTCATCCTAAGTTGTTTTTGCACGAAAATTTGCACTTACCCTCATTTTCTATATATACTCACTCTTCCATAACTCCCAAAACATTGAATCATTTACATCTATTCTCTCTAGGTCCCAAAAACTCATTGTTCATAAATTATTCAAGATTAAACACTTTTTATTATAATCACTTTGTACATTGAGTCACATTGATTTTCTAGGGTGCTTATAGGGATTGTAAGTTGGTTCTCTCAAGGAAATTGGTTGGGCTTAACCAAGGTTCCAAAGTGAAGTGAATAATCTCATTCCACCTCCAAAGGTCTTGGGGGTCTTTCTTACCATTCTTGCAATCGAAGGGGATTCGTTTACCGGGCGTAGCATCGAAGACTTGAGTGAAGAGTTCGAAGGGGTGCACGGGTAATCAAGGATTCGAAAATTCAAGGGGCACCAAATTCAAAGGTTATTTGAAGTTTGGGGGAGTGCTTACACAGGGGTTGAAGAACTAGTTTAGTCTCAAGGAACTCTTGTAATCACATTTGTATTCAACATTGTTACTATTAGTGGATGACCTTGGTGGAGGCGTTTTTCCCTAAGAAGTGTAGACGTAGCTCTAGCGAGGACGACAAAAAGCAAACTACTATAAAAACATCGGTGTTATCTCTCTTCCTTATCCTCTTTACTTTTAATTGTTGCATGTGTTAATTGAGTAATTGTTAGGGTAGAAACTTGAATTGATCTAAATTGTTTTCGATAAAAATTAATCTAATTATTTGAATTAGATTTTAGTACTTAGCTTAGATCAATTGGTTTCAATTTCTATTCAATTCTTCAATTGCTCATGCATTGTGTTTTTGATTGATAACTTGTTATATTTTCATATAGGTTTGGTTTCGAAATTGTCTAAGTTTTGCAAATTGTTCAAGAACCATTAAGTTTTGATTGTAATAAGATTTGTATTGTAAATCTCTTAATTCTAGATTGAATCTTATTAGCAAATAGCTTTATCTTTTTACATATTGTTGTGATTGTTCACGCGCGTTTCCAATAGTCAAATCAATTCAAATCACTTTTTATTAAAACTCCGAAAAACTTGTTCAAAGCGCTATTCACCCCCCTCTAGCGTGCAACCTTATTGGCCATATCGAACAACATCACAATCTAAGATTAGAGGCTTCATTCAAGCCGACAAACAACATCATCTATTAACATTTCATCATGCAATAAAAAAGACGAAGCAACAAAGCAAAGAAACTGAAAAACCGTGAAAACAATCACTTCATAGTTC
>Ga0228710_1006911_pt1 | contig 16973 bp, 7 predicted proteins | sample MedpolnodulmetaG_FD_177995 | JGI IMG/M metagenome (GOLD analysis project Ga0228710, IMG submission 177995) | Root nodule microbial communities from Medicago polymorpha collected in Santa Monica, California, United States - pink nodules | ecosystem: Host-associated > Plants > Roots > Nodule... | reverse complement strand
AACACACGCCCGCCCCCCCCCCCCCCAATTATTTTCATAAGCAAATCATGATTTTTGAAGACAAGAAACATTATTGAAGATATGATTAGTAGTCAGTACTAATAAGAATTTAATACTTAGCTATTAGTTTGTAGTGTTGTTTAGTGAGAGTGTTTACTCTTTGTTGTTACAAGTGAATGAGGGATTTTGGGTTTAGTAAATGAAAATAATTCCTAAGATTATTATCATTTTTTTCTTTTCCTTCTTGCGAGGGTTTCAAAGTTCAAACGAATTGTCATGCTTTGTATCTTTTTTTCTCTAAAAAAAATGTTTTGTATCTTTTTTTATTTATTTTACTTTTTCATAAGTAAATCATTGATTGACACATGTTATTACTATTTTTAAATGTTAATTTTCAAAGTGCCATCTATCGGTATTTTCCCTCGAATTTTCTTGGGCCTAGTCACTCTTTTAGTGACCATTTGTTAGACAATAGCACTTTTTGCTTTTATTGTAACTCATATCATTTAAAATTATACATAAAATTGCATTTGAACGTTTTACAAAGCTAGTTGAATTACCAATTCTTGAGCTCTTAATAGGTGGAGCTGACTTCCCTTGGTCCCCAATTGTGAGAATATGCACTTTTGGCTTTTACTATTTCAGAAAAAATACTGACGTGTGAAGTGGCAGAAAGTACTATGTGAAAGTAGTATAGTGCTTGCTTGGTGAAATAACATCTTCTATTGTACCTTGAAAATTTCTTGGTAGATTTTAAAGTCTTATTGCTTGTAATGGTGTAAGGGGGACCGTATGAGGATAGTATTATTATTGCTTGTATTATTATTATATGAGGTTTGTACTTTGTGAAGGTTTTGGTATCTCGATATTAGTGATGTTGCTCCTCCTCCTCTCGCTCGCACGCGCGCAAACATAAGTTAAAAAAATAAAAAAAAATTGAGGCCTAAAGGAAAAGAACTTATATTTTATACTACAATTATTATTTAGTCCAATTACTTGAGTACTAATAAACATATGAGAATAGTTAAGGTGGTCACATAAAATCCTTTGTGGTCCAAATTGAAATGAATTGGAAGCCACACTACACATGATACAGAGGAAAAAGTAAGACTATAAGGAATCAGTAAGCCAAGGAATCCAGGGAAATCTCTAGCTAAGTGAGGAAATTAACTTTGCCAAATAAAGAACAGGGAGTCTGGAAGAAATTGAAACGTCATATCAGTCTACCATAAAGTGCTAAGTTAATATTTTCTACCCTTAAACATGATTAGCCTACCCTAATATTTGATTGTGGATTTTAGTTTGTGAGATTACTAAGTGCTACTAATATTTAAGATTATTGTTTGTTTTTGGTTTTGAGCTTTACTAATTAAAAACAAAAATTTATGAGCTTTACTAAGTGCCACTAATGAGTTCATGATTTCTGGATGTGTATCATCAGATGTTTGCTGAGAAGGTGAGAAACATCATAAGGAGTTGGTTACAGGAGACACGTACAGATCGAGAAAAATCTTTTAGTTCGCTGTGCCTGTGATTGTGTGGTAAGTATTTTGTTGTGCAATGCTTGGATATATATAATCAATGGTTTACGGGTGAGGGACTTAATTGATCCCTCACCCTAGATTTCACCGAGTTAAATAAGTTGAGATTTTCAAAATATAAACAAAATTGCTTTATTTCGTCTTATTTGCTTTATTTTATTGTTGCTTTATTTATTTTTCGCCTTTATATTATTGTGCTAATGTATTTTGGACTGGGTGCATATTTGCATACACAAAAGTTAAGTACTTTGGGTTTGTTATTATGTTTTCTTTTATTTTTGTTTAAGCTATGGCAATAATTTCTTTTATTTTTTTGCCAAAAAAATAATAATTTCTTTTATTTTGTTTTAATTTTATTTTTCTTTCTTTATTAAGCTTACCTCCTTTAATATTTTGAAACAAGTTACTGTTACTAGATAGTTTTGCTATCTTAATACTAGCGATGCTGCTCCTCCTCCTTCTCCTCTCGCGCGCACGCACGCGTGTGCATAAGTTAAAAAAAAAAATAAAAAATTGGAGCCTAAGGCAAAAGAACTTATATTTTATACAACAATTATTATTTGGTACTAATTTTTATTATTTTTTTGTATAGAATTTGTTAGAAATGTCTCTCGCCAATAATGGATGATTCAATCAAGCACAAATGTGAAAAGTATAATAAGAAAGAGAAAAAAAAATTATAGCTGGGTCAGACTCCATGCTCAAGCTCTAGTTTGAAAACTCTTATAATTTCCTCTTTTCATAGTTATGATTTAGTACATGTTAAACGTGTGACTAATTAAATGGTACACTATCTAGCAAAATTTGTTCTTTTAAATCCGGATTGTGTTTGGATTAAAGATCTTCTTAGTTGTATTTTGGCTATCTTAACTTTTGATTTGATATCGGACCTTCTTTATAAATATTATTCCCACGTCAAAAAAATAAACTATTTTTATGTTGAATGTGTGAAACATGTTTTCACTAAATTTATCGAAAATGCATTCATAAGTCTCTTTTATTAGTCATTTCGGTACTCGAATATATACTTGTTTAGTCAATTTAATCCTTGAATATATTTGCATAGTTGATGACCCGATCTCTCCGACCTTAGTGGTCTGCAAAAAAAACAAGTTATGAAAAAGAACGTTGTTTCACTAAAAAGTTAGGGTGCCATACTCTCTGGTCATAGATTAATGTATTGAAAAACTCACCTGCTTAAAGTAACCCAACGATATATAGCCCCATACATCTCTATCAAAGTCGATTAGTATATGCACTCAAGATATAAACTATATATGCATAAAACTGTGTTATGCAAGATCAATTCATTTTTTTGACAAAATATAATTTCAAATTTGTTTTGACATTTTCATATCGAAGATAAATTAGTCTCTCTAATCTAACGAGTTAAAGATAATTTATCTCTAATATGAAATTGTTAGAGATCAATTTTATTTTATTTTTTCTCAAACATGGAATTGATTCGCGAGAAAATTGTGCGAGACTTTATTAGATTTTTACTCAATTTATATTCTTTCATTAATTGCTAATCTTCAGGATGGAGTCATGTAACATGTTAATGCAATACTCATTTCTTTTTAAAAAAGCATACATAAAGATAAGATGTCAAATAATTCATCCCCCTTCATAACCAACTAAAAGCTAACTAAAAGAAGTGTTTTTGGTTTGATTTCAAAACGTGCAATGTCCTTGTTGCAAATTCAACTCCAATGGTAGGTTTAGACTCCAAACAAAACTCATTTCGTATATTAATACCGGGACCACGCACGAATATTCACATGTTTGAAAGTATTTTCACATATTTCTGTTTTCTTCTCTTTGATGTAAAAGGGTACATATTTCAAGTATACAAAAGAAACCTTAGTTTTAGCAAAAACACCAAGAGGATTGGTAACGGACATAAAAGCTTTATCTGTACACAGTAGAAGTAACGTAAATTTTTTTTTTTTGAAGGGAAATAACGTAAATTTGTTTCCACATCATAATCATACAAAATAGCAATTTCTTGGTCCCCCACATTAATACAAAGTAATAAAAGTTTTCTGTTAGCCCACATTAATTAATACACCAGAAAAACAAAGTACTAATAAATAGACCCAAGAGGAGGGTCCTCCTCGTGCACGCACGCGCACACACCAAAAACATCACAACAACAACGTAACACAGTCACAATATAACCCATACAACTTTTCCATGTCAAATAAATTTGAAAAACAACCCAAAAAAATAAACAAATTTGGATTTTGGAACTAAGTAATATGAAAAGAAGAAATATAAGTGTTTTCAATCATCTAAAATAGACCTAAGTAAGATTGAGCATGGTCACAAAGAGCTTTAATAGAGTTGATGGTTGAGTGCTCTTAATCCATAAGTCAAGAAGAGGTGCTGGATAATATATCATTGTTTACCTCTTGCGCTATATAGTGGCTTATTGTCAAGTGTAATTGGTGTTCCTTTATCATGTATTTTGCTAGACTTATATATGGCATGTCTTGTGCCTTCTTCTAGTTCCTTTAATTTTACAAGATTCCTCTTTTTTTTTAAGAAGTGATCATAGCTCTTTGTAATTGGCGAGTAGTCTAATACAAGCCGTTTTTTGTTTGATTGTGTGGAAGCAGCGGAAGCCTTTCATTCTGGATTGTTGTTTTAGAAGTGTGATTTTTGAGAGTGATTGTAAGATCAGTTTAATCACTCAGATACAAGATACCCAGCTGGAACTATATATGGAAGATTGTAAAAGACATTTGAATATTAAGTAGGAAGTTCAATAGATGTAAATTTAGTTTTGTTTGTGTATGTGAAGAGAGAAGCAAAAGGAAAGTGGGATTGAGTAGAATGGAGGTGAATATGACCTAAGTGTTATATAACATGGAAGACAATTTGATCTCTTAGTCACGAGAGGGAATATTACCTAAGTAAGTGTGGAAAGAAACGACACTTGGAAGGCAATTTGTATGATATAACATAACATGTAAGGTAGGTGTGTATAATTGGAGTCTTATGCTTCGTGTGTATTTTTAGAAGAGAGGGAGGGGATATCCTTGTTCTTGTAATGAGGAATCAATTAAGGATATGAAAGCTTCCCATTGAAATATGAAAGCTATGGATCAGTTAAAGTGTCCAATGTCCAAACCAATTAAGTAGCACAAACAAACATATGATGAACTACACTCTTCCTTGCTTAATTAGTCTAAAGTTAATTAGCAATTCACTCCTCAAAGCATATGGTCACTACAAGCGTGACTAGACTTAAGACAATTCAAGGGAAAATTCCATACTTTGAAAATTAACATTCAAAAATGGTGTTATCATAGAACATTATACAATCACGATGAAGAAATAAAGCGTTATCAACATTAAGGTATAAATTCTCAAACTAAATGGTTTACTCGTCACCTATGAAGTTTGATTGTCGTGCTTATTTAGACACACGTACGCGCTCGCGTGCACACACAACTATACATATAATCGAGTCAACATATGAACCAAGCGTGAACTCAGACCCGGTTATAGGACCCCACTTTGTGTGTGAAATTGTGTAAGTGTTGTGTGTGAGGGGAGCAAAACAAAAAAATTACCCAATGTGTAAAACAACTACACATATATTGTTGGTTTTCAAGTGTGAGTGGTTAAATCCAACATCACATATGAATGGGTAAAATATTGGATATAGAAGAGAGGTGACCCACATACCCAATTCCTTGATATTTTGGGTATCTGGTCCTGGAGCATTGATCTATTGTTGGTATCGACGCTCCTCCGAACTCCCCAACTAGTTGTATCAGAGTCCTGATTCTACTTGCTGGGAAATTGAAAATGGGAATGGGATCCTGATGTTGGATCAAGTATATATATGAGGTGGGAACTCACACTTGGGGGAAGATTGTTTGACTCAAGTGTGAGTGGTAAAGTACCATACCACCAAAGAATAGATAAAATATTGAATATACACACACATAAAGATAAATTGACACCAATGCATCAAACTTAATATACGACACATTTCCCAATGAGTTGCATCAAAATTAAAGTCTTATAAACTTTTATCAACACGTTAATTTTTATGTTTCTGTTGATATCTGATAAATGTCAAATTTTATGTGCATAATTCATGTGATGATAGCTTTTAATCTAACCGTTAATTATACTCCCTCCATAATCTGTTATAAACAAAGCCTACTATTTTACACTTTTTAAGAAAATTTGGTTATCCACGTTTATTCTTAACCATAATACCTAAAAATTGAGCATCCACCCTTGTAAAAGAATTTAATCATAAACATTATAAACATGATTCAGACACACACCAAGCAAATCATTGAAATGTAGTGTCCACATGCTCAATCTCAAGTAAATCCAAAAATAATTTATTTAAAAAAAAAAAAAAAAAACCAAAGAGTGAAAAGCACAAGAATGTAATGGAAGTAAGAAAGAAAGGAAATCCAAACCTCTCTCTCTCCCCCAAAGAATGGAGTAGCTTGAGGTACAAAGAATGCGATTGTGCAATGAATAATACTTGTCTGAAATCAACAATAACGAAAAGAAAAAAAATCATATAATGATTTCAAATAATCATGATCTGAAATAATTTATACTTCTTGATTTCAAATAATTTTTTCTTATAATGATTTGAAATAAGAGTTTTCAAACTAGAGCTTGAGCATGGGGTTCGTCACAAAAAGAGCTTTAATAATGTTGATGGAGTCTGACCCAGCTATATATATATATATATATTTGTGTGCGCACGCGCGTGATTTTGTCATATTAAATATAACATGAAGATTTTTGTCTACTACAATGAAAAACAATGGAGAAAAGTAAAAGAAACCTAATTGGGTGGTAAAGTAAAATAAAAAAACTCAAAGATGCAAGGTTTACCCGTAAGAAGATCCTGGTGAATTAAACAAGCATGGTTACAGATGTTATTTTCTTTGTGTATGTGAAGAGAGAAGCAAAAGGAAAGTGAGAACGAGTAGAATGGAGGTGGTGAGTATTTATAGAATAAGTAATGAAGAGTTCAAGTGATGGTAGGATTCTTTTGTAATTGGCGGGTAAGAGATAAAATGATCGTGGGAATATGGAGAAATGATCGTGACTAAGTAAGTGTGAAAAGAAACTATTTTAGCTCCTCTTATCAACAAACTATTTTACAAGATTCCTCCTTTTTTAGAAGTGATGATAGCTCTTTGTAATTGGCGGGTAGAAATAGATTATGGTGGGCACAACATTTAAATAGGAGAAAAGTCCAATGTCCAAACCAATTAAGTAGCACAAACAAACATATGAACTACACTCTTCCTTGCTTAATTAGTCTAAAGTTAATTAGCATTTCACTCCTCATAGCATATGCTCACTACAAGCGTGACTAGACTTAAGACAATTCAAAGGAAAATTCCAATTGATGGTAAAAATCAACATTAAAAAATGGTGTTATCGTAGAAAATTCATACAATCACGATGAAGAAATAAACCGTTATCAACATTAAGGTATAAATTCTTAAATTAGATGGTTTACACATCATCTATGAAATTTGAACGTCGTACTTATTTAGACACACGCACGCACGCGTTCGTGCGTACACACAATTATACATATAATCGAGTCAACATATGAACCAAGTGAGCCGAACTATAAATATAGTTTAAGTTCAACGCGTTTAGTTAAAAAAACTTAATTTTCAACTTAAGTTCCGACCGAAATTCAGAGTACTAATTTATCTACTTAATTGAGAGCACATACTGATCAATGATAAAAATAAAAAATAAAGGCATATTTAACTAATTACAGTAAGTTACTATGATCTGCCCACATTTAAGCTTAATTCTTTTGTGTTTTGTCAAAAAAATTATTTAGCTTACTTTTTCTGACATATTCTACTATATATTCATACATAGAGCACATCTTCTCAACTTTTCTCCCTCTCTATTTTTGAAAAATTTATAACTATTTTGTAAAATGAATAAACTTTAAACTTGAAAATTGTTTTTTTGAACAAAATAAAACACGTTTGGTAACATTTTCTTTGCTTTTTTTTTCATTAAGATAGAATCGTGTTATATTTGTATAATCATTTTAAGACACAAGAGAACACTTTCATTGTTAGCTTCTACATAGCGCATATTAATTTGTTCGTCCATATGCTTATATATATAATATTTGATTGGATAAATAAAATTAAATTGATACTAAAATGGTTTAATTAATGGAAGATGAGTTTGAAAAATAAAACTACACCAAAAAAATTTACCCTATAATATGTAAATAATATAAAAATACATAAAATCAGCACACCCCCTTTTTGAAAAAGAAACATACTTTTTTTGTAACCCTTTTTTAAGGAAGCAAACCCTTTTTTTTTTTATTATTAACTTATACAAACATAGGCAACTTAAGTGAATGATCCAAACAACTAGCACCAGTAAATAAAGTGTTATCAACATTAAGGTATAAATTCTCAAACTAGATGGTTTCCTATTATCTAAGAAGTTTGAATGTCGTACTTATTTAGACACACACGCATGCGTTCGTGCGCGCACACAACTATACATATAATCAAGTCAACATATGAACTAAACGAACTGAATTATATAGATAGTTCAAAATAGCTACTTAGCTGGAATGAACTTAACTATACTTTTGTTACCACGTTTCTCAGTTTGCAAAGACCCCAAACTACCCTCATTTACCTTTTCTTTTTTTACAATTAGCTTCCTTTACCACTTGGAAACCTTTTGTTGTTGGGGGTGTGTTTTTTAATAGCAATTTGAAAATGTGATGAACTATAATAGGTACTCATCCCACTCAAGAGATGCTTTAGGAATAAACAATATAAGCTTGCTTCATACCTGTAAATATTTTACTTGTTGATGTCCCCGGAAACACTATAATCTCGAGCTAGTGACTTTATTTCTTTTTGGCAACATTGAAAAATGCCTTAGTACCCTTAGCTTGTATTTCTTTTTTCTTGTCATTGGGTCCACCTCTTTATGTTAGTGGGAAGTAAGTGTGAATTGAGAGGAAAATTTGTCATGATATGGGAAAAATGATAAGGATTGTGCTGTTAGAATGTAAAATCACACTGAATTTATCAACTTAAATATAACAAATCAAGCATTATGAAAAGCAATTGTTGTCATTGAGCAAAACTTCGTGATTCTCAATTATTGCAAATTTCCAACCACTTATGTAGAGAAGTCAAGAGAATGCTGAAATACACTGGATAGCCAAGTCGAATTATGAAATGCTTCGAGTCTTAGAAATGTGATTAGTGTATCAGTAGTAGAAATAGATTATGGTGGACACAATATTTAAATAGGACAAAGGTCCAATGCCCAAACCAATTAAGTAGCACAAACAAACATATGAACTACACTCTTCCTTGCTTAATTAGTCTAAAGTTAATTAGCAATTCACTCCTCATAGCATATGGTCACTACAAGTGTGACTAGACTTAAGACAATTCAAGGGAAAATTCTAATAGATGGTACTTTGAAAATCAACATTCAAAAATGGTGTTATCATAGAACATTCATACAATCACGATAAAGAAATAAAGCGTTATCAATATTAAGGTATAAATTCTCAAACTAGATGGTTTACCCATCATCTATGAAGTTTGAATGTCGTACTTATTTAAACATGCATGCACGCGCTTGCGCGCACACACTACTATACATATAATCGAGTCAACATATGAATCAAGCAAGCCAAACTATAAAGATGGTTCAAGTTCAACACATTTAATAATTAAAAAAACTTAATTTTCAATTCAAGTTCCGACCGAAATTCGAATTATTGGGGCCCCTTCCTCTAAAAACCAAAGGGTTAAACAAAAAAATGTCTTTATTATATCCTTCACAATTAAATTAATTTTTAAAATTTTAAATCTACGCCACAATTTAAGAAACTAAACAACTAACTACAAATTTTAGTCATTCTTTTTTCTAAACTAATTTTTCTTGAGCAGTGTAAATATTATAAAATTAATTAAAATCAATAAAATAGATTAAATTGACATAATATAAATAGAAAATGAGATATTTCCGTCTTTTAGCTAATGTATATATATACACACAATGAAAATAATTCTTATAAATTGAAGAAAGTATTATGGAAATTAAATTTCGCTAAATTTTAGGAGCATACCTCACATCCCTTAAAATGAATTCACGGTTATTAGACATCTTTAGACGATTGGTACCAATACCTTGGACCTTGCAAGCCTTGTTGTTTTCGAGTCGAAAAACTGTATCTTCTTTTAACTCCAAAGTCTCAAAATACTTCTTTCTAGGACACATGTGATAAGAGCAACCCATGCCCAAGACCCAACTATTTTTTGGTTCCCAACTTGTGACCGCTACTGCACCGCACTCTCTTAACCATCTTCATCGGAAGCCACTACAACTTGAACCGAAGAACTACCATTGCCCCCCATTTTAGGAAAATCGTTGAAGTGATCGGGCTTATGACAAATGAAACATCGGTATTCTGATTTAACAAACCCCTTGAACTTAGAATTAGACCTTGACTACCCCTTGCCTTTTCCTATGTGCTTACTCATTACCTTGTGACATTCAAGATTTCACCACTTTCATCAACCTTCAAATCTTTGAACATGGTTAAGTCCTTGGTTCTCAAAGCCGTTTATACATCCTCCAAAGTATAGTGGTGCCTTCCTTTCTGCATAGGATGATATCTTTAAAGTGCTCAAAAGACTTCGGTAAAGAACATAGTAACAACAAAAGTCTTGTCTTTATCTTCAACATTCACTTTAATGTTTGCCATGTCATCAAGAATCTTGTTGGATTTCATCAATTGCTCCATGATAGATTTAGACTCCACTAACTTGAATGAGTAGAGTTGTTGTTTCAAAAATTGTCTATGAGCTAAAGATTTTGTCATGTACAATGACTCCAACTTAGCCCACATCGATGTCGCAGTAGCTTCCCTCGCAAAATCCTTTAAAACCTTATATTTGAGACAGAAAACAATAGCACTATTTGCCTTGTCTATCATCTCATGCTTCTCCGTTTGTGTCAAGTTAGCTTACGTCGCAGCTTCACCCTTTAATGCTTCAACACACTTTTATTGTGTCAAAACCGCTTGCATCTTAACCTTCCCTAACCCAAAATTATTACTACTAGTGAACTTCTCAATGCCCCACTTTGAACCCATGATACACACTTAACCAATTTGCCCCTTTGCCCCACGGTGGGTGCCAATTGTTGTGAATTAGAACAATAAAATCACACCAATAAATTTAGATGTGTGGAGCAAAGGAAGTAGTAATCAAGAGTAAAGTAGCATCAACAAACAACAACAATAAACAGACCTAGGTCTAAGTGTGAAGCAACACCACACGCATATCCAAAGCAACAAAGATAAGAAAGAAGAGAGAAACAATGTACCAATATTTGTTTACCCAGTTTCGATAAATTTATCCTACATTTGAGGGAGAGAGCAGCTCTCTAATCCACTATGTAATGAGTGATACAAAGAGGTTACAAGATGTTATCTTACAAGCTCCCTATGAACACATCCTAATTTCTACTCATTTTACAAGTCACTCAAACCCACAATGAATCTTAAGAGAAAACACTAAAGAAAACTTTTTTAACCTTCCCCTAATAAGATCTCACTACCCAAGGTGTTTGTAAAATGTTTTCCAGCCCAGAAACCACTCAAAATCTCCCAACACTAAAGTTTCCTTGTTTGGTTTACCAAAGTTCTCTCTCTTGAAGCTGTCCAAAAACAATTGAAGAATGAAGCGTTAAATAGTATTCAGACCCTGTCAAAATCGTGTCACAATTTGTCTAAACCGTGTCACGATAAAGCTCGTACATAGTACAATACTACATCTTGATTCGAAAATCACGCCACGAAATTTTTAATCGCGCCACGATTTTGCTTCCGATAACTCAACCACATTCCGACTTAAAAACCTTGCCACAATTTACAAATCGAATTTCTAGAAATTTCCACAATTTTGAGTCAAATTCCACATAATTGGTGCACGATAAATACTTTATTTCAAAGGTTCCTATAGTAAAACGGATATGAAATCTCAAAGAGATGTAATTGGGCACGGGTCACATTTTGCATCCTCGCAACATTTGTTTTAAATGGACCAAATCATATAACATCATTGCTCCAGTCTTTTCAAAATTTAATCAACGTTGGTAGTTTTCACTTTTCATGCAATGCGAAGAGGTGTATTTTCGTCGCATTCCACTGGTAATAGTGGCCTAATATTCAAATTAAACAACAGTAAATACAATTGATGCGACCTTGGTTTTGGTCACATTGTAGTTGTTGAGACCCAAATTTAATTATAAGTTTGATATTGTGACTACATAGTCTTTTAAAATGTACAATTAGACTCTTTCTTATGATAAATTAGCCTAATGAAATTTCAATCTAATATACTTATAAGATTAGGGTCACAACATGAACTTTTTTCACAGTGGAGAGTACCTTTTTTCTTTATTAATCTTGATTCTTGACAAGAACGGATGACTTTTGCCCTATAAGGTGTCAGCATTTAACACATTTGATCTCAAAAACTAAATGTTTCCTCTAATTTTCGCAAGAGATGTTCCCAACATTGCTGGTGGATATAACAGTACCGAATCCAGGTATCATAATATATATACGGGTCTTATTGACTAAAGAGAGTCCAATTTGTTTGTCTATAATATTTGCAGAGAACAACATATTATTTCAAAATAAAAGATAGTTCTCCTATAAGTCGTACCATTTTTTAAGTTTAAAAATCTTAAAGAACGTTAAAAACTGAATGTTTTAAACATTGGGGATCAATTCCGTGTTTGAGTAAAAATATAGGGACAAAAACGCCATAAAAGCTACAATAAGTAGAACTATGACTTAATAATAAACAACTACACATATTATATACTTATTAAGTATATACTATTTAGAAAAACAACCACACAAAATATAAATGAGTTACAATAGTATAACTACAACAATGCTAAAAAGAAATCACTACTTTAAAGAATGAATAAAAACGATTTATAATAGAATTATAGCACTTGTATAAGACTTTTGTTAACTAATGTTCAAATGATTACTCATTAATTAATCTTTCGTGGAAAGGAATTCTACCAAATGGTTTTTATTTATCTAATAAGTAACTTTAACATCAACTATAATATCTTAGTTGCACCTAAGCTATAAAAAAAACTTTCATGAAACACAAATCATTTTTCATAAATCATAATCTACCAAATGGTTTTAATCTCTGCAATTTTTTTTCTTTCTCAGCAATATATAGGCCTTTACAATTTCCACCCATTATACGATTTATGTACCATCCTATCTGCTGAACTAACACATTGTACCCTACATAAATTTATAGGAAATCAACTTCCCTGCAGAAACCAAGTCGTTTCATAACATTTGAGTTGCATATGAAATCTCGCGGGTCATATAAGAAAAAGTGATAAACATGTATATGATGGTAGATAGATAAGTCATATAATAATACAACACCACATTAATCATACAATGAGGCGGAATGTAATTTTGAAAATCACCAAAATCACGTAAAGCAACTCACCCCCTCGTGAAAAATATGCTACCATTGATCCTCTCAACTCTCACCTCAAACTCGTTATTATTCTTATCAACAAAAACAACGTATCTATCAATTTCATCGCCAAAATCTGACCCAAAACTGTTGGGTATTATGACAACACCCTGCATAAAACCAATAACAACGTCATTATTCGAAACATTGAAACAAATCCAAAATATTCAGACAGAAAGGAAATATTGAAACAGTAATATACTAACACAATCGACTTCAAAATCCATTGTGTATGTCATATATTTCAAACGTAGGCGATTGATCATATTGTCCATCTCACTGACTGGATTGCAGATCAACGGTGCTACACGAAAAAAAATTAAAACATTTGATTAGAAAGAGTGTGCGACAAAACATATGTAAAAACTAGAAACGATATTTGTACCAATCAGGCAATGATAGGAAAGCAGCGCTTGGACTGGACGACCAGCCATGTTTGAACAGTATGTGTGACGAATTTGTTTGAAAAAAAGGCAAGACTATTAAATGAGAAGGTCAAACAATAAACACTTTAATGTTGATTTAAGAGGCACTATTGCTCTTAAATGATAAGGTCAAACAATTGCCTTTAAATGAGGAGGGAATTTTCAAATTTGAAATGAATGGCAGAGGAACATTTAATGTGTGGCAAATGATCATTTAAGAGATTGATCTTAAATGAGAGGGTCAAACAATTTGCATTTAAATGAGGAGGGAATTTTTTTAATTTGAAATGAATTGCAAAGGAGCATTTAATGCGTGACAAAATAGCAATTAAGAGATTGATCTTAAATGAGAAAGTCAAACAATTGCATTTAAATTAGGAGGGAATTTTCGAATTTGAAATGAATGGCAAAGGAGCATTTAATGTGTGCAAAAGAGCATTTAAGAGATTGATCTTAAAAGAGAAAGTCAAACAATTGCATTTAAATAAGGAGGGAATAAGGTACAATTATGGTTTGGAATCAACAACATTCATTAGCAATCAAAAACATTAACCACGCAATAATCAATTATCTGAATGGCGATGCTTTTGAATGAAAAAGGTCAAACGATGTTATGAAGGGTGATGGGAGGGAATTATTGAATCACAAAAAGAATGGATGAATACTTCACTATCTTATTGTCATTTTGCTTGTTTGTTATTTGGAATGCTCGTTTTGCTTGTTTGTGGAAACTCAACATAACAGTTTTCTTACAATACTATATTGTCCATGAGACCAAATCATTAAAAAAAAAAAGGTAAAGTTAGCCATAGTTCTTAACAGAAACAAAAAAAACTATTATATTTAATTTCGGTACCATTACAAATGACATAATTATATAGAAAAATGTTAAAACACAACACATGAAAGTGCTGGTAGACAACAATATTAACATAAATGGACCACAATTTATTTCATATTTAATGCCAAACTAAAATTATTTGATTGCTTAAAACAAAGACTCAAAGACGTCTAGTACTAAAGTATACAATATTGTGATTTCCAGGCGTTGGAGCACCAATTATCATGTACGAACCGGGTTGAATCCTTCTAGCATCCACCATTATCTTCCATGGACCCCGATTCTGCAGTGTTGGTCAGGCACAGTTCCAAAAACAACAACATAATCCCATTTTTTTTTCCTGCAATCATCTATAAGAGACAACGTAGTTGTATTTTTGTCCAAACACTGCTCTCTAAAACCATTGCAATCCAGCATCTAAGACAACAGTAAGATAATCAGTGAAGATCCAGACATAAATAACATTTAACGTATGTAAACAACATTCTGCTTACCACAAAACCAGAAGTCACATCAAAAGATGTTAAATGCTTCTCATAAAATATTTCAAACTTAGCAGGATCGTGACGGTAGGATAGATCATAAACAGAAGCTGGAAAACCATGATGGTTAAACTGAGGGAAGCCACTTTTCTCGACAGCAAATCTCATGGGAGGGACAAACGCAGGAATGTTTATCTTCCTCTTGATTATGGAGCTTAATTTTTTGATCTGAAACCTACCTAGGCCCATGAAAACTAAAGTAAACCATGCACCGGAGCTGATGTCATAAAAATCTCGTAAAGCAGCCAATCCTTTGGTCAAAAATATGCTCCCATTAATCCTCTCAACTCTGATTTTGAACTCGTTGTTATTCTCATCGATCAACATAGCATATCAGTCGATTTCATCGCCTAAATCATACCCGAAATTGTTAGGTATCATCACCGCACCTTGTATCCATGGAGAACAACATTATTATTCAAAAGACTAAGTTAATACGAAATAATAAGACAACAAATAATGGATAAACGATAAACTAACGCAATTAACTTCAAATTCCAGTGTGTATGTCCTATACTTCAAACGCATGGAATTGATAATCTTGTCAACCTCCGTGACTGGGTTCCGGATCAATGGTGCTACACGCAAACATTACAAAGAATCTGTCAAAAAATGTCAGAATTAAGAGTAACGCTGAGAAACTATCTAGATTTATATATATATACCGGTTAGGCAGTGATAGGATAGCAGGGCTTCAGCTGCACGATCGACCATGGTTGAATCAAATGTCAGGTATGCGACTTTTGTGTGAAGGGGAAAGACAAGCAATCAGATATTTGCATTTATGCGAGTTTTGTATGGAGTCATAATGAGTCACGCTGCAAAAATGGAACTGAGTGGGAGACCAACATTAAACGCATTAATGTTGATTTAAGAGGCATTATTGCTCTTAAATGTGAAGGTCAAACGATTGCCTTTAAATGAGGATGGGATTTTTGAATTTGAAATGAATGGCAAAGGAACATTTAATGTGTGGCAAAGGAGCATTTAAGAGATTGATCTTAAATTAAAAGGTCAAACAATTGCATTTAATTGAGGAGGAATTTTCAAATTTGAAATGAATGGCAAAGGAGGATTAATGAATGGCAGAGGAGTGAGAAGGTCAAATGTGAGAATTTGAAATGCTTTAAGGACATTTAAATGAGAAGGTCAAATAATTGAATTTGAAATGAATGATATTTATTGCGTGACAAAGGGGTGAAGAGGTCAAATGTGAAAATTTATTGCGTTGGAATGGGAGAGAAAAAGCTAGGTTAAAATTAGAGTTATGGGATGCAAGGGGGGTTAAGCTTTAATAATAAAGATATACACACACTATTGATTCGAATTAAATTTTTATCCCACTGTTTATATTAATAATATATATTATTATTACTAAACATCATTAAAAATTAAATCAAAATAAAAAAAAGGTATTAGAAATTAGTCAAAGGATATAAAAAAATGGTTTTCACATTAATGATGATTAATATTTTCTAATTATTTTGGTCAAAATATGTTTTCTTCTGATAATGACATTTTAAAGGATTCTTCCTTTGTCTATAAATAAGTATGTATTTCTTTAACATACCACTCCACTCACTATAAGATATCTATTTATCTTTGTCTTTGCATTCGAAACTTTGTTATAATGGAAAATATGTTGAAGATTTTTTTGAATTTTATGTTATAATTTATTACTATTGTAGGCACTCTAGTTGGAAATGTACAAGGACGTCTACCACCATGTTGCACAGGTCCAGTATGCGACCCTCCTGTCTGTCATCCTACCCTATCACTACACCAAAAAAGATGTTTAATAGCACTTTTTTTTACCTTTAATAGCACTTAAAAGTGCTATTAAACGCGCCGCTATTGTAAGTGCATCCTCTTTAATAGCACTTTGAAAGTGCTATTAAAAGCCTGATTTTTAATAGCATTTCTTGTAAGTGCTATTGTAGTATCATTATAGTGCTGTCAAAGAGGTCTATTGAATAGGATTCATGCTGTGTTTAATAGCGTTTCCTTTAAAA
>Ga0228710_1006910_pt1 | contig 16973 bp, 12 predicted proteins | sample MedpolnodulmetaG_FD_177995 | JGI IMG/M metagenome (GOLD analysis project Ga0228710, IMG submission 177995) | Root nodule microbial communities from Medicago polymorpha collected in Santa Monica, California, United States - pink nodules | ecosystem: Host-associated > Plants > Roots > Nodule... | reverse complement strand
ATTCTAGTGTTATATTTCTTAGGGCTTAAGTCATTGTAAACTATAAATAGAGTAGCTAGCTATCACAACAATTCATCTTTTGTTCTTGGAATTCAATAGTGACAATTGTCTTTATTAATAAAAGTTCTTCTTTTACTTTCTTGTTATTTACTTTATGTTCTTCTTCTCCTCTTCTATGTCTACAATGATCACGAGTGAGTAGACCTTTCTTGTCTTGGGATTGTTGGATAAGTCTAATGACGTGATCCTAATCAAACCAAACCATGAACCCTAATTTTATATAAATCTACCTTCTAATCTAATTCACCGTTTTTATAATGAATTAACAAATGTCAAACTCATAATGCGAAAGCAGAGGGTTAGTATTTGTTAACTCATCATCACAAATATCAATTCATAATGCGAAAGCGGAGCTTTGATATTGGAACAAGTGAAATTAGACAAGGATTGCGAAACATGAGAATAGTCTAGCAAACCTTGAGACATATAAAGTTTCGTTCTTCAAGGATTCTAATAGCAATCAACCATGAGAATAGGCGTGGTTACTAGAGGAACACACTCACTGCACCTCGAAAGAGGCTTTGATACGCTAAAGATAAACTTGTCTTTATAAAGTAGGTCGAATATAAAGTTATGGTTTAGGGTTTGTTTGTGAAGGATTCGTCACTATGATGAACCAATAATCCCAAGGCGCTTTTTATTATTATTGTTTTTAACCCTTAAAAACCAAATCTCTACAATCAAACTTTCTTCTAATCATCTCTTAAAAGTTAATTAAATTGAACAATTCCCTGTTGGAACGATACTCTATTTTTACTACTTCGGTAAAACCGTACACTTGCGGTTTTTCTCATCATGTGTTCATGATGTTTGCTTCATTGAACGAAAGTAGTGAGAAAGGAATTGGTGATTTGCCGGTAGTGCAAGAGTTTCTAGAAGTTTTTATGGACGACATTACTGAATTACCGCCGGAGAGGGAAGTTAAGTTTGCAATTGATTTGGTACCAGGAACGAGTCCTATTTCGATTGCGCCGTATCGGATGTCTGCATCAGAGTTGGGTGAGTTAAAGAAGCAGTTGGAAGAGTTGCTCGAGAAATAGTTCTTTAGGCCGAGTGTTTCTCCGTGGGGAGCTCCATTGTTGTTATTTAAGAAGAAGGATGGCAGTATGAGGTTGTGTGTGGATTATCGGCAGTTGAACAAGGCGAGGATTGATGATTTGATGGATCAGTTGGTTGGTGCAGAAGTATTCAGTAAGATTGATTTAAGGTCAGGATATCATCAGATTAGAGTGAAGGAAGAAGATATATCCAAAACCGCGTTCCAAACAAGGTATGGACACTGTGAGTATTATGTGATGCCGTTTGGAATATCTAATGCGCCAGGTCTCTTCATGGAATATATGAATAGAATATTTCATCCTTTTCTGGACCGTTTTGGGGTGGTGTTTATAGATGATATTTTGGTGTATTCGAAGTTAGAGGAGGAGCATGCTGAGCATTTGAGGGTTGTGTTGCGTGTCTTGAAGGAGAAGCAGTTATGTGCTAAGTTGTCAAAGTGTGAGTTTTGGTTGCGGGAAGTGAGTTTCCATGGTCACATGATTTCGAAGAGTGGTATTGCGTCGAAGGTTGATGCAGTGTTGCAGTGGGAGTCGCCGAAGTCTGTTTTTGAGATTAGAAGCTTTCTTGGATTGACAGGTTATTATCGAAGGTTTATCGAAGGATTCTCTAAGTTAGCGTTACCATTGACGCAGTTGACTCGGAAATGACAAGCTTATGTATGGGATGCTAATTGTGAGAAGAGTTTCCAAGAGTTGAAGAAGAGGTTAACTTCAGCATCAGTGTTGATTTTGCCGAATCTGAAGGAATCGTTTGTTGTGTATTGTGATGCTTCTAAGATGGGTCTTCGTGGTGTGTTAATGCAAAATCGTCAGGTTTTGGCTTATGCGTCGAGACAATTGAAAGTGCATGAGAAGAACTATCCGACTCATGATTTGAATTGGCAGCAGTTGTGTATGTGTTGAAGATTTAGAGGCATTATCTGTATGGTTCTAAGTTTGAAGTGTTCAGTCACCACAAGAGTTTGAAGTACTTGTTCGATCAGAAAGAGTTGAATATGAGGCAGAAAATATGGTTGGAGTATCTTAAGGATTTCGACTTTCAGTTGAGTTATCATCCCAGAAAGGCGAATGTTGTTGCCGATGCTTTGAGTAGAAAGACTTTGCATATGTCTGCTTTGATGGTTAAGGAGTTGGAGTTGAATGAGCAGTTTCGAGATTTGAGTTTGGTTAGTGAGTTGACGCTAGGTGGTGTGAGGTTGGGAATGTTGAAGCTGATAAGTAATATTTTGGAAGAGATCAAGAAGGGTCAGAAGGAAGATTTGGAACTCGTGGACCGAGTGGTGTTGGTTAACCAAGGTAAAATGTGTGGACTTCAGATTGGATGAGAATGGTGTTTTGATGTTTCGTGATCGAGTTTGTGTACCAGATGTGCTTGAGCTTAAGAAGCGAATTTTGGATGAAGGTCACAGAAGTAGTCTAAGTATTCATCTAGGAGCGACGAAGATGTATCAGGACTTGAAGAGGTTGTTTTGGTGGCATGGAATGAAGAAGGAGATCACAGAGTTTGTTTATGCTTGATTGATTTGTCAGAAGTCGAAGATTGAACATCAGAAGCCGTCAGGTTTGATGAAATCGTTGTTTGTGCCCGAGTGGAAGTGGGATAGTATCTCTATGGACTTTGTTGGAGCGTTGCCGAAGACCGTGAAGGGATTTGATTCGATTTGGGTGATTGTTGATCGTTTGACGAAGTCGGCACATTTAGTTCCTATCAAGACCGGTATGTCTGTGGCGAAGTTAGCTGAGATCTACATTGAGCAGATTGTCAGGTTGCATGGTATTCCTTCTAGAATTGTGTCGGATTGGGATCCGAGGTTTATTTCTAAGTTTTGGGAGAGTTTGCAAGCTGCTTTGGGAACTACGTTGAGGTTGAGTTCTGCGTATCATCCTTAGACTGATGGGTAAACAGAGAGGACTATTCAGACTTTGGAGGATTTGTTGAGAGCTTGTGTTTTGGAGCAAGGTGTCAATTGGGTCGAATGTTTACCGTTGATTGAGTTTACTTACAACAATAGTTTTCGTTCTAGTATCGGAATGGCACCGTTTGAGGCTTTGTATGGTAGGAGGTGTAGAACGCCGTTGTGTTGGTATGAATCAGGTGAAAATGCTTTGTTAGAATCAAAAGTTCTACAAGAGACTACGGAAAAGGTTAAGATGATACAAGAGAAGATGAAAGCGTCTCAGAGTCGACAGAAGAGTTATAATGATAAGAGGAGAAAAGACATTGTGTTTCAGGTTGGTGATCATGTGTTTTTTAGAGTGAATCATGTAATCGGTGTTGGACGTGCTTTGAAGTGTCGGAAGTTGACTCCTCGTTTTGTTGGACCGTTTGAGATTGTTGAGAAGGTTGGGGTTGTAGCGTATCGGATTGCGTTACCACCGTCTTTGTCGAATCTTCATGATGTGTTTCATGTGTCCTAGTTGTGGAAGTGTGTGTGTGTGTGTGTGTGTATATATATATATATATATATGATGTGTCTCATGTGATTCAAGTGGATGATTTGGAAGTAATGGATAATTTGACCGTTGAGACTTGGCCAGTTAGGATTGAGGATCGCGAGGTGAAGCGGTTGCGTGGCAAAGAGATCGTCTTGGTTAAGGTGATTTGGGTTGGACCAACTAGTGAGAGTGCCACTGGGAAATCGGAGAGTAGGATGAGGGTTTCGTATACAGAGTTGTTTCCTTCAGGTAATTTTCGAGGGCGAAAATTCTTTTAGCGGGGAGAGTTGTAACAGCCCGATTTTTCGTTAGATTTGTTTTTAATTATTTAATATGTGTTTATATGTGATTAATTGCCTCTGTGTGTATTTTGGGTTAGGATTAGTGGATTTCGGTGTTAGAAGGGAATTATAGTCATTTTAGACTCAGGGGTATTTTGGTCATTTTGTGAGCAAGGGTAAATTAGTAAATTCATGGTGAGGGTTATTTTTAGTGTTTCAAGTGAGAACCATTATTTTACTAAGTTACTATTCGGTGGTGGTAATTAGTTTTGAACCGGTAATTATTCGGTAACTTTTAACAGTAATTAGATAGAGATTTAGGAGTTAGTTTATAAGAGTTTTGAGCCCAATAGACTTTTAAGGGTTAAGCCCATTAGTGATGACACTATTTAAACTTTACTCGTTAAGAGAATTAGGGTTCACATTCATTTTATAAGATTTTGGGAAGAGGTAGAGAGAGAAATAGCAAGAGGAAGAGAAGAGGGTTTGAAGAGAGAAGCTTGAGGAACCAAGAGGTGATAGAGATTCTAGGAGCTTAATTGAAGCTTTTTTGCTAGGATTATGCTTATTGAGGTAAGGGGGCTAGTATTCTTTCATAATCTTTAAGTTATAATCTCTTTCCTACTTAGTTTCATAAGTGCTTATTTGTGAAAAGTGATTATTGTGAATTTAATTGGTGACATTCGTGCTCTTATTTTGGTGCTATCTTTGGGTATGTGAATTTGATGATAATTAAGTTGTTGATGTTGAATTTACATGCTTAAGTTGTATGGCTATGGGTACTTTGTTGATTTTGCTCAAATTGGTATAAATTAGTATTGTTGTTGTTGATTTGTGATGAATTCATGTTTAAATGAAGTTGTTGTTGAATGAGATATGTTGTTGTTGCTGATTTGTATCATGGGTATTCCATTTTGTGAAGTTTTTGTTTGAATTGGGGAAGTTTATGTTAAGTTGAATTGGGTATTCCATGCTTAAGTGTCTATTTCTTGAACATATGCTTTATTCGTGTGTTTTATCGCTTTAATAGAAATAGGGCTTTACAGAAAGTCACACGCGGCACCTCAATTTAAGTGATGTGGGTGCCACTTATGCATTGACTTGGTCAAAATGGATCTGGGGGCCAAAAGTGCAAAAAAAGGTAAATTTAAGGGGTTGATTTGTTATTGTTTTCTATAAGGGGCCAAAATCGCAAGATTGTGATACTTAGGGAGCCAAAACTGTAATTAAGCCTTAAAATTTTTATAAGAACTTTATTTTATTTTGTTAAACATTTTTTTAAGTGCTTATTTTAAATTGTTTCCTAAATAACACAGTTCACCCCGCCCCCCAAAAGCGAGGACGAAAGGGGAAACTACTACAAAAATTTTGGTGTTCTTCTCTTCCCATTTCATCTTTAGTTTTGCATTAATTGTTGTATATGAAGTTTGATGATTGTTAATAGTGGATTTAACTGTGATTCCTTTTAAAACCTGACCTAATCTTAATTAATTGAATTGAGACCATTTTAAACTCAAATTCATCACAATTGAACATAGTTTTAAAACTCGGCTCGGTCATCGACTCAGCAGGGGTACTGGGTCACTGGGTCAATGGTCGAACCGCATGACTGAACCGGAATCACTCGGATGACTCGGTTAGATGACTCGGTCTTAGATTAAATTTATATAGTTATTTAACCGGATTAAATCGGATTGAATCAGATTGACTTGGTCACTTTAAAAACTAAAATAATGACACCTGTAAAATAAAAAAATCTATCCAACAATAATAATTTCATAGGCTAATTATTATAAATTTAATCGGATTGAATCGGATTAAATTTATATAATTATTATTGTCGTTAGCAACAGCCAACAATAATAATTTTAAAAAAACATGAAAACAGAGGAGTGAATGGAGGGAGTGAGGTTTTGGAGTCTTTCTACCCTTTTTTGACCTTTCTAATTCCAGTTTTTTCTTTTTTTTTAATTGAAAAATCCAAAACGACGTCGTTTTTGTAAAGCTAAAAGAAAAAAAAAATAAAAAAATTGGAGAACCGGTCTGACCCACAACTCGGCCGAGTCACCGGTTTTTACCGGTTTTGACCGGTTCTTGCCGAGTTAACTGCATGACCGATCCAAATGTTGGCTCGAACCGGCCTACCCACCGGTTCATGGTCCGACCGGTCCGACCGGCCGGTCCGAGCCGAGTTTTAAAACTATGCAATTGAACTTCAAATAGGTTTCTAATCATTAATTCATTTACTTTATGTTCCTTAGAGTTAGTTTGTTTTGTTCCGATTAGGTTTAGTTTGAGCTTGTCTAGTTTTGTAAATTCTGATTGTTGAATATTGATAATTGATTTTGTTAATTAAGATTCTACATTTGAACATCTCAATTCAATAGTGAATCTTAGTATTATATTCATTGTCTTGATTTTTCTTATTGTTTACTGTGCAAAAATCCAAAAAGTTATACATTTTCTAATTACGCTTTTGCTAAACTCTTGAAAGTTTTCTAAAACATATGTAACCCTTCCCCCACAACATATATTCATGTTTGCCATATAGACCAACAAGATCTACTCTGAAACTGTATAAATATGTGATAGAGAAGCAAAATTAACAGAAAACTCTAACAAAAGGTTGCTAGAGAACTAATTACGATGACCCGAGAAGTACAATTGAGGAGAGAGAACATAGATAGGAAAGTTGTTAAGAAATTCTAAGTGAACTTTGATGTCAAACAATTTCAGTAGAGATTTGACACTTGTAAAATTGTTGTAAGAGTCTTGCTAATCTTCAAGTCTTCACTCCTTTATATAGAGGTGTTAAAGATACGTTGGAAATTGTCAGCACATCAAAAGAGTCATTGTTGAAGCTTGATCAAATCACCAATGATCTGTTGCTTGATTTGGTTATTGTCCAAGAAGGGAACAATTTCAAATCCATTCCATGTATAGAGCATAACCAGCGTAGGTGCATCTGTATTCTTGTGCTATTGTAGACATGAAGAGTGGAGTAGTGGAGTAGTGGTTGTACAATTGTACTATTGTCCTTTTCCTGCACTCTTTAGTGGATAAGCATCCAATGCCTTCAAATTCCTCTGAATTAGTCGTTGCTCCAGGCTTCCATTCCTTCTGCAATCATAAGCGTTTAGAATAACAACTTCTAACAAACTGAAGATTCCATTCTTCAGCCTGTGATGAACTATACCTTCTGATGACTTTCAGCTTCTGATGACGTCAGCTTCTGATGATCTTCAGCTTCTGGTAGACAGCTTCTGATCATCTTCAGCTTCTGGATGACTTGGGTCAAGAACTTTTATAGTGTTGGTTCTACCGGCAGGTCGCGGTTAGGGTCGCACTTTTGTTTGATAACTTTGGTTCTACCGGCAGGTCGCGGTTAGGGTCAACTTCCTTGCCTATTTTTGAGACGATCCAATCGGTCACGTATCACTTAATCTCACAATTTTTTTCTTCTGATATGTCATTAATAAAAAATATTTAGTAGAAACACTACATTAATATTGTTATTTTGAAGATCGTCATGAGTTTTGGAAATTTCATCATATTAAATTTCTCGTATCGGTACATAAAAATTTACTTATGTAAATATAAGCACATTAAATCTACAAGAAGTGCGTTGCAAATATTTAACGATGTTTTATATATAAAATTTAAAAATATTTAATAAAAACACTACATTAATCGACTTTCTCATATTAGTACATGAATATTTACTTTAGTATATATAAATACATAAAATCAACAACAAGTGTAGTACAAATATTTAACGGTGTTTTGCATATAAAATAACAAATATTTAATAGAAAAACTACATTAACGTTGATATTTTGAAAATAGTCACAAATTTTCAAAATTTTATCATGTACATTTTCTAATATTGGTATATAAAAAAATGTTTTTGTTGATTATTTTTTATCAAATAATTTAATGGTTAGAAATTCACATTTTAAAGTGAATAAATGAAGTGTCTGAGTTTGACTCTTGACACCACAAATACAAAACAATTAAATGTTTGTTTGGTTCCGCGTTTGGAAGCCTCAAACGCGAGTTTGCTTTTTGAAACGTGGTTTCAGCATACTTTTTGATGTTTGGGTAGTTTCAGAAGCGATTAAGTAAAACGTGAATATAGTCCCAAACTCACGTTGGTGAGAAGCCACAATTTCGGAGCATCTGCAGCGACTTAACGTGATTTCGAGAATTAATTTTGTCATGACAATTTCGTTTTTCCTAATTACCCTTTTTCTTTTTCCCACAGAGTTGTAAATCGTTTCCTTCAATCCAACAAAACGGCCAGCGATGATTTTTTTTCATTGCTCAATTTTGGTTTCATGCTGCTGCTTCAAGCTTTAGGTTACATAGGTTTCATGGTGCAACAACCTTCAACGCTCTCTCTCTTTCTCTAGGTTAGAGAAGAGGTTGAAATTGGGCTTCAAAAGCCCATTACTTTCTTATTTTTGTAAAAGCCCAATAATATTTTGGTTAATCCTTTAAAAAAAGGTTTGACACAATTTGGTAATCAATATGAGTAAAAAAATTAATATAACATATCTAACTAAAATTAAACTATCTATAATTTATACAATTTTTTTTGATGGAATATGCTTTTTATTTTAAATTTTTTATTTCTTTATGAATAATCAAATTAATAATGCAACAAAATTTAAATAACCATAAAATAGAAATGAATTTAATCTTAAAAAAAATTTAATACCCATTTTGGTAATTATGCATTCAAAATCAATTTTGATCCAAGTTATCCAAAAAACATGAATTTATGAGAATCACTTTTGCTTTAAAGTATCCAAACATAAATCAATCCACATTCAACTCACTTTTAACCAAAATCAATTCTAACAAAATCAATTCTGTCAAAATCAATTATCTCCACCGCAGAACCAAACACACGTTAATTAAGTTATGTTCACATAACATCTTGTTTCTGTTGATATAAATAAATGAAATCTGCAAAATATGCGAAACATATATTTAATGGATTTGTGTATATAAAAAATATTAATATAAACGTTATACTAAGAGACAAATTGTGTAAAAAAAACACTTTCCATAGTTTATCGTTTCAATTTTTTTCTTCCCTATTTTATAAAATTAAACTCAACTTAAAAACCATAAAATTATGGCGAACAAACGACGTGGCGCGTACTTGAGCACATGAATAGAGTGGTGAGAAACTGAGCTACGAAAAGAAAAGTAAAAGCACTGATGCAGTGAATCAAAGGAACTGAAACAAGTAGAGTTGTTAGTTAGCTACTATGACATTTGCTTCCACCACTACTCTCACTCTCTCCCACCGTCGAACACCATTCCCTTACTCCAAAACTCGCTCTCCTCAACCAAACATCGTCGTTGCATTTTCTAACTTCAGTAATAAAATTGTTTCCAAATTAAGCATTCAAAATGAAGAACTCGATGTTCAAATCAGGTAATTTTTTAAACTTGTTACATTCTGAAATCTGAATCAGATAGTGTTCTTACGTTACGTGGACTCTCTTATTTTATTCTCTTCCTTTGATTTTGTGAGTGTAGCATGTGGAATTGGAAGGGTTACAATATTCGCTATCAATATTCTGGGAACAATGGTCCTGCATTAGTTTTGGTGCATGGTTTTGGAGCTAACAGGTCTGTCTACCTTCTTAATCTCATAATCAGTGGGTATCCATTGAATATCGGTATCTGATACGGATCCGTCTCCATTTTTTTAGTATTTGAGCGCCATTAAATTCAGTGTAATTATATGTATCGGAGTCGGTCACAACATGTGTCCGACACCAGGACACCGTGCGGAGTGTCTGTGCTTTATAGTTCGTAGTTCTTAGCATAGAAGTGCTTATATAGAATATAACAAAAAGTAAAATATAGTCAAACTATTTTATATAGAGTCTTGCTAACCGGTGCCTTAGGATATTAGTTAAGGAAGTATATGGAGACAGAAAAGACAAATTTTGGATTGAAAAAAACACTTTCAACTTTCAAAAAGTAGAATACTCAACTTCGTAGATAATATTTCCTTTTATAATTCTTTAATTAGGGCACTTGTTAGCATTTCTTCTTTATACAAGTTGTTTAGATTCGCTATCTAGGAGAGCTTAGAGGAATAAGTTGTTTTCAGAAGATCTCCCAAATAGTTTACAAGTGATTGTGTTTGAGGTAAGCTCAAATAAGTTAGTCCAAATAGTCCCAATTAATCAATGTTCTATTTATGCGATATTATCATTCTATATTGAGTATTTATCCGGTCAAAAGTTCATGTAAATGAACTCATATCTATTTAACCAACCAATTGGACTCAAGTGATTAATGAGATCCATCCGGACAAATTGTTCTGGAGAATCGAGTTCGATTCCTGAGTGGAACAATTTTTTACTAGGCTTTACTTACCTCCTGACGAAAGTCTAGATTACCAAGGCCCTTTTCCCTAATGACAGGAGCATTTACTCCAAAAACAAAAACAAAAAAATAACACTTATCTATTTTCGTACGTGAATTATACAGATCTTTACCAGGGGTAAACCACCTGTTTCTTTATATATATGAAATATGCAATATGCAAAAACCAGAACTTTTCTTTATTCTTGAATTTTTTCATGAATAGAGGTATCTAGAAATTTGATTAAGAAACATGTATTCATGCTCTTTCATTTCAATTAGAAAATGCAGGACACATATTATATCACATATTTATTGTAAGGGTCTTATAGCTAGGTCTGTTTGGTTCTGCAGTTATTTTGAGTGATTGAGAATACACTTCATTGCAGTGATCACTGGAGGAAAAATATTCCAGACCTAGCAAAATCCCACCGTGTATACTCTATTGATCTTATTGGATATGGATATTCAGACAAACCAAATCCTCGTCAAATTGGAGACGATTCCTTTTACACTTTTGATACATGGGCCGCACAATTAAATGAGTTTTGTCTTGATGTCGTTAAGGATGAAGCGTTCTTTATATGCAATTCAATTGGAGGTAAATTCTTTTCAAGTGCTTTGATATTTAATTACTGGCAGGGTTATTTTAAATTATTCGATTCTCATTCATTGTTACAAGCGAAGAGATACATTATTCTGATATTATTTTTGTGCAGGAGTTGTAGGTCTTCAGGCAGCAATAACAGAACCACAAATCTGCAAGGGAATTCTCCTTCTTAATATATCTTTGCGCATGCTTCATATAAAGAAGCAGCCTTGGTATGCAAGACCTTTCATCAGTTCGTTCCAAAGATTGCTTAGGTACAGATGAAATAGAAGTTTCATTTTATTGAACAGATTTCATGTTCAAACCTTAAGCAGGGGATTTACCATTATCAAGGTTTATGTTATAGGGATACATCTGTTGGAAAATTCTTCTTTAAAGCTGTTGCAACGAAAGAATCTGTGAAGAACATTTTATGCCAGGTACTCTTCTAGCTTAACACTCAGCTAAAGTTCATCTCTTTGAAAGCTTATATTTAAACAATGTGTGTTAGGCAAACAGAAAGAAATGCCACAGGATGAGACTATTAGTGCATTATATTAAAATTAAATGACCTTGTTGATACTTGATAGGAATTCCAGTACTTGTTTTCACAAAATAAGCCATGTGGTGATGCTCAAAACTGAAATTGCAATAAGCATAGAAAAACTGCAAACACTCTGACGGGCTGGTTTCTAGCTTATCCTCACCAGCCTGTAATCACCTACATTCTCTCGTTGCTCTCTCAATATCAAGCGCTTGGCAAAACCCTCCCTTAAAAGCTAGCTATTACAGAGAAAAAACTAAGCCACATAAATACTTGCCCAAGCATCTCATAATACTCGATGTGGGACTTGGAAACCCAATAATACCCAAGTATCTATGTTATCGCCCCATAACAACGGATAACTAAAACTTTATGGTCTGCCCTTCTTTAGGTTTCCCTTTCTGAGCCATGAACAACCAGCTCTGATACTGAGCCTCATAAATACTTCCCAATTGAGTCTGCTGCCTTTTCTCCTACACCTTCCTCCAAGAATAAAGAGGCCTATTACTAAGTCCTAACAATATCAAACACTTATGTTATAAGCAACCAGCTCCGATATGTATCATTCTTTATCTATTGACAAACAAGGATGATTTTACCTGAAACTATACTGATTGTGAATGAATTACTTTTGTCAGTGCTATCATGACACTTCCAAAGTGACCGATGAGCTAGTGCAGCTCATCCTTAGTCCAGGGCTGGAACCTGGTGCTGTAGATGTCTTTCTTGAGTTTATTTGTTACTCAGGAGGCCCTCTTCCGGAGGAACTGCTACCCCAAGTGAAGGTAAGTTTCCACCTATCCTATATGAGGAAGTGGGAAGTTTTAATAAACTTTAATGCAACAAATGCAAATAATATGCATTATTTCTCTTATTTCAGTGTCCGGTTTTGATAGCATGGGGTGACAAGGATCCTTGGGAACCAATTGAGATGGGAAGAAATTACGGCAATTTTGATTCAGTGGAAGACTTCATTGTCCTTCCAAATGTTGGCCATTGCCCTCAGGTTCTTTCTCTCATTCCATTCGCTTGCTTTCTTTCTATAATATGTCTGTGTGTGAGTGTGTGAAAGAGTTGATTTAGCATTTTCATGTGATGATTATTTTCCTGTGACATCCACTTTTTGTGATGTTACTGTTGTCACACGTATATGTAGCAATAGGAATTAAGGATGTTAAGGGAGCAGGAACCTTGTAAATTTCAAGGGAAATATTCTTCTGCTTGACTTCAACACTAAGAAAGTGGCATGCAAGGCCATAGAACTGCATTATAGATATCATAATAACAATTGTCATACTCAAACACAACAGCAGAGTAAGAGTAGTCATCTGTGGTTAAGACATGAGTTCTACATCTTTGTAGGAGAGTGACAACAGTACATGCATATTATGGACCACATACAAAGATACTAGTCATAACTACTATATACAAACCAAAAAGGATTGGTCAAAATTGAAAAGATAATGCACAAGGAACAATAATCCTCTAAATGTTAATGTATATCCCTTATTATCACTGCTACATATATAGTCTTGCGTAGGCAGTGGGGAAAAGGTCATAACCATATGTATGTTAGAAGCAATCATAATCAAAACCTTCTTCAGCGTCAACTTTTTTTTTTTCGAGGTGATATTTCAGCTTTGTCAACTTTTTTGTTTCAACTTTTTTTCAAAGTCATCAGAACTTGTCCTCTGTAGATGAACTCGTTTTCCGCTCTGTCAAAGTCCCAATTAACACACTAATAATATTCAGCATCAATTTGACAAGAAGGGAGATCTGAATCATTTCTTAGGGAGAGGGTGCTTTTGGCACAAGCTAATTTTTCTTCTAATCTACATGCCTATTTATACGAGCTGTTTAGTTTTGGGTGTTGATCAATTTATCTATGATCAACATGAACTTATTCATGCACCAATCACACATCAGCGATCCTTATGTTCAACTTTCAACTATGAACATGCGTTAGGAATGTTAACAGGAATTTAAGTCTATTAGAAAATATTAGATGAAAGTGAGGAGCTTTGAGCTAAGGATGGTCCCTTTACATTCTGTAATCTAATTAACTAGTATTGAGTTGGCTTTCTTACTGAATGCACCAACATTTGTCTGGGAATTTAATTGTCTAACTATGGTCTTGACTTTCTTAGCATCAACTTGATGCTTTCCTGAGCCAATAGGTGAATATATAATTGCATTGCCTTCATCTTGCAATGAGTTCCAGTGTCTGTCGAAAGAGTCAAGCATCTTCCAAAAAGGGTTAACATGGTGCCAAAAGGCTCCCACCTTATGACTATTTCAAAGTGTTTGCAATAGAATTCTACCACAAATATACTAGCTTGATGACCTTTCAATCCTTGTCGTTGGTTAATAAAAAACAATCAATAATTATTAACGTGACAGCCACCTAGTGGTTGTTATGGACCAATCAGATTAGAGTAACACTTACTGATGGTAAATATTACACTTTTGACCAAGTACTTAATGATCTCTATCAGTCATTCGGTCGTTCTAAAAAGAGTATTTAAAACTGCTCTAGCGTCCCGACAGGCTTGTCTGACCTGTATCACCATCAAGATGGCTGATATCTAAGATATATATTTGGGTCATGTTGGGTTAGTTGCAGACTTGCAGCACAGAAACATACCTTGCACTATTTGTAAACGTTCCTCTAAAATGTTCGGTGATTAACTTATAAAATCCCATGGGACTCATGTTCCCTTTTCATGCTCAGAAGTCATTCCTTTCATGCACATCCCTATGTTCTAGATACATCTGCCAGCCCTACCATGACCATACAGATAGTGGACTTATATGCTCTCATAGTTATATCCATAGGTTTATTTTCTTTAATGCTTGTTTTGGTATGTTTATCTTCTCTCATCTCTATCTTTATGTTAGAACCTATTGCAACATTAAGTGGTCATATCTAATCAAATGAATAACTCTATCTTGTTTGCAATAATCTTCTTACTTTGTTAACTGTCCACTTCATGAAGGATGAAGCACCTCAGCTTGTGAACCCACTTGTGGAGTCATTTGTAGCACGGCATGCCAAATCTTCATCTCTTACCCCATCAGTTGATTGATTCCCTGTCAGTCATTTTATTGATGCTGCTGGGCACAATGAAATCGTGTATATTTCTTCATTTGCTTCCACCAAGAGTGGGTTTTTTCTTTTGTATAGTATATGCATTATGAATTTTCTTTCCATCGAAAGATTCACTTTAGAAGGAAAAGTAAGGAAGTAGCTACATCATTGATGTCAAAGAGATTAGAATTTAACAATTAATTTTTATATATTATATGTGTTTTATACATCATTGGTTTTGTATATTTTATTCCTCCTAACTTTAGGACTTGGTTCCTTGTACTCTCCTCTAAAAGGAGCAATGTTTCATTATAATAAACATACAGTTAAGTCCCTTTAACATTTCTACGTCGTATTAGTCCTAATGGATGGAAACCCTCTATTCCCCAAATGCTTCCATGTCTTTCTAGGGTAGCAAAATGGATTGATTGGTTGGATATGAATTTGGTAGCCAAAATCTTTTTAATGAATTCTCACACGCCCAATTTTCTTTTTTCCGAAAATACCCTGGGGATATTTTTGGATTATAGAATCCGAACCGAGTTTTTCTCTATCTTTGGGTGGAAAATGAGTTTTTCACGTATTCGATGGTGGTAACATTTAGAGACTAGACCCAGATGGTATGATATGGTATGAAACTTAGATTATTCAGATATCCTAGTGAATCAGTTTATGGAAAATTCAGGTATTGTTCCTTGGCAAGCTTTGAAGTGGGTCTTGAGATACTTGAATGAGTCTTTGAAGGGCGGTTTGAAGTACACAAGAACACCTCAAATAGGAAGACTATTTGGAGGGGTATGTAGATGCGGACTATGTGGGAAATGTAGACACAAGGAAATATATATCAGGTTTTATGTTTACTCTCTATCATACGACTATTAGTTGGAAGGCAAATCAACATTCCATGGTAGCTCTATCTACAACTCAAGCAGAGTACATTGCCCTTCCTTATTGACGGGGCGATCAAAGCCATATGGTTGAAAAAGATGATCGGGGAGTTAGGAATTACTCAAATATGTGTGAAGATACATTATGATGGTCAAAGTGCCATCCAATTGAATAATCACCAAGTGTATCATGAATGGACATAGCACATTGACATTAGTTTGCACTTTGTTAGAGACATGATTGAATTGAAATGGTTGAGAAAGTTGCTTCAGAAGAAAATCTAGTAAATGTGTTCACCGTCATTTCTTAGATCAAGGTTCAAGAATTTCTTGGGCATGATCAAATTTGTTGAAAAGTAATTCAAACATGGAGAGAGCAGCAAGGTGTGGTTGATTGTTAAATTGGCATAACCACTGATTTATAGTCAAATTGGAGTAATGTTGAAAATTGACTCAAAATTGATGTTGAAGTTCTAGAAAAATCGTGGCTCGATTTTAGAAATCATGGCACCATCTGGTTCATCAATTTAGAGGTTTGCTTCTAGAAAAAACGTGCACGATGTGAGAAATCGTTACACGATTTTGTATTAGGTTTTTAGTATAGTACTGTGTACGAAGCTACAAATCATGTGTGATCTAGGAAAATTTTGGCGCGATTTTGTCTAGGTTTGAACACTATATAAGGCATCAAGAGAGATAATCTTATGAAACCAAAAGAGATAACTTTAGGGTTGAAGGTCTTTGGTGAAAAGTTTTTTGGTTCGGAAACACTTCAAAAACACCTTGGATAGAGAGATCTCATTATAGAAAGGATCAAAAAGCTTTCTTTATTGTTTTCTCTTGGGGTTCATTGTGAGTTTGAGTAACTTGAAAAATGAATAGAGATTATGATATGTTCTTTTGTGAGCTTGTAAGCTAATTTCTTGTATCTTTTTTATATCACTCTTATCATAGTGGATTGGAGAGATGCTCTCTTTCCGAGATGTAGGATAAAAATTTTCGAACTAGGTATACAAATATTGGTGTGTTGTTTCCTCTCTCTCCTTTCGAACTAGGTAAACAAATATTGCTTCACACATAGATCTATGTCTGTTTGTTGTTGTTGCTTGAAACTACTTACTCTTGATTAACCCTTCCTTTTTCTCCACACAACTAAATTTATTAGTGTGATTTTATTATTCGAATTTACAATAGTAAAGCTAGTGTAGGACACATACATAAGAAGAAACTAAGCATACAGACAAACAAAAAGTAAAATGTTCCTATAAAAAAAATTAATATTTCTACAATTGTAGCTGAAAGTAGGTTTCTGAATATCAAGAGTTGAAAACACTGGACTTCTTTATTAAAATTATGTAATTCAGATTCACATGCCAAATTGAAGGACACTACAAATCAGTTTACATTATCCATGACCTTTCAATCAAATGTTGATATGAGAGATGAATTAAGACTCCTCGCTACCAATAAATTTAAAATTTTTAGACTTAGCATCTGCAAGAATTCTAATTGGATGATGGTCTTTGTTAAGAAATAGCCTTGTGCTTTTGGCTTTCAAAATAGGCTGTCATCAAATTCACCAAATATCAAGAAATATATTCAATGGTAAACTAAAAAAAAAAAAAAAGAAAAAACAA
>Ga0228710_1006905_pt1 | contig 16978 bp, 7 predicted proteins | sample MedpolnodulmetaG_FD_177995 | JGI IMG/M metagenome (GOLD analysis project Ga0228710, IMG submission 177995) | Root nodule microbial communities from Medicago polymorpha collected in Santa Monica, California, United States - pink nodules | ecosystem: Host-associated > Plants > Roots > Nodule... | reverse complement strand
TGCTACAAGTAAGTTGTTGAGTGGCCACAAGACACTATGAAAGTGAAAATGGACAAACAAGGAAAAGGGAAGAAAAAGGAAAACGTTTTGAATTTATGGAAAATGATTTTGACTACAATTTACATCATAAGTGTGTGACTCAATACAATTAATCTTTTACTTTTTTTATTTTTTATTATAAATCTATTTTTTTATTTTATTATATTGTCTATTTTATTTTAGTTTCTAGAAAGTGTTTTTTTTTATTAAAGATAATGTCATTCGAGGTGTATTATGTTTGATATTATCATAATCAAATTGATCCATCTAATTTTATAGAAGCTACAATATAATATGTATGTCAGAATCACGGTGCGTCAACGTGATTCTGACGTTCACACCGTGATATCAAACATATGTTATGCAATGCATATGTTTTATTATGTAGTGACAATAAGTGATCTAAAATTGATTTTCTCTAAAATTGGATCGAAGATAAAGTGATTTGTGTTTGAATATATTTATGTAAAAAAAGTTGAAAGGTAAATTTGACTGTAGAAATCAATTATAGAATCAAAAGATACAAATCATAGCCTTCACTATAATCAATTCTAAAAGCAAAACCAAATATTCACCAAAGTAGACAAACATGTCAAGATCAATTCTACATCTTTAGAATCAATTTTGGCTCATGCGAAAGTGAAATCAAACATAAGTTAAAAATTAATACATCTCTTAGCTCTCTTAGCCGACATTCAAACTTTAGTTTGTCGTATTGTATAAATATAACCTCTTCGACTACGCTCAATAATTATTGAACTTTGATTCTTAATTCGCTTTTTTATATATTATTGAATTTAATATACTAATTTTTATAATAAAATCTTTGTCATATTCACTTCTTATAACCCACTTTGGTTGGTTTAGTGGTGTTTGCTTGAGACCTTAGAGTGTGCTTCTCTCAAAGTATCAGGTTCGATTATCTTTGGCGTCAATTTTGATGGGCTAGTCCATACATAAATTTGGCATTGCTATAGATAGAGCCCATGCAAGGGATGGTCGAATTGGACCTCTAAAATTAATCGGCCCGTGAGCTAGATATCGAGTTTTCAAAACATATTTATTGAGATGTAATTTTTTATCATACTACTCTTCTCAGCATTTAGCGTCTGAGAGTTTCGTTGTTAGGAACTTTGAAAAAAAATCAATGTATTGTAATTATTTGTATGATAAAATAACTTTATTGTTTGAAATACCTCAATAATAAAATCATTAAAATGGAGTGCATTTGATTGTGAAAATAATAAGTATTGGACAAAACAGTACTTTCTCTGGTCACATTTCTATGCAAATATTCTATTTTTTAGGTTCATTCAATACCTGATGTATTTGGTCTCTCTCTCTCTCTCTCTATATATATATATATATAGAGAGAGAGAGAGACCAAATACATTATGTATTCACTGAATCTAAAAAATATTTTTTTCTTATGAATGTGATCTGAGGGAATTTTTTATGTTAAAAAATTAAAAAAAAAAGTATTTTAGTATTCTCGATAACATGTACTCTGTATAAAAAGTTACGACATGGTTTAGTGATGAACAACAATTCTCGTTTTCTCCAATCTTATGTTAAGAACATTCTTATGAAACATTTCTCACAAAATACATTGGTAGATAACAAGTTAATCAACAAGGATAAAATGTTTGTAATCTTTAAAACATCAAATAAGGATTTTGTCCTCAACAATTCTAAGTGTTTTGATGCACAGTGATTTCAACAGACTTCAAGTATTCATTCCTTTATATAGAGGTATGAGAGAGACGTTGTAGAGGTGCCAGCGCATCAAAGAGTCGTTAGAGAGGCTTGATCAATCAGCATTGATTTGTTTCTTGATTTGGTTAATGTCCTAGGATGGAATAATTTGAAAATTATTCCTTCATAGGAAATTAACCATTCAAATCCAGTAGAGACACATCTGTAACTTGTACTATGCACAAGAAATGTTGGAGTAGTGGAGGTAATTGTTGTACAAATGTACTATTTGTCCTTCACTGTCCTTACTATGAGGATAAGCATCCAAAGCCTTCTAATTCTTCAGAATATCCATTGCTTCAGCCTTCTAATCCCTTCCGCATCTTTGTGTCTTCAAATAAACATAATAACTGACTTCAGGTTCTTCACTTCAGCTTCTGATGAACTTCAGACTTTAGGTGAACTTCAGACTCTGATAGTCAGCTTCTCGGTAGTCTTCAGACTCTGACTTGCAACTTGGTTTCTCTTGAAAACTTATTTGCTCTAATTTGTTCTTCCAGAACCAATACTTTGTTTTAAGACATAAATTTTAGTTTATGATCCTGCACACTGAACAAATATTAGCATATCCAATTGAACTTTTAATACCTTGTTATCATCAAAACAAGAAGCATTGTTTAAACTCATTTTGTTCCAACACGATACTCATTCTTACTTTATCCATATATATCTTACCCAATCATTGTCAACTAAGGACAATACATTCTCCCGAACCTACACCTCTTATGTATTTGGGTTTGGTAATGATTAGAGGGCTCATAAACTTGTAAAACATTAGGGAAATAACTATATAAATGAGAGTTTAATTCTAAGGCAAGAAACGATTCTCATATACATAACATTCACTCAAAAACCCTAGGCAAACACCACATAACAAGGGGATAAACCATAAGATTATGGAAACTATGCTCAAAACTTACACTAGACAAAAGGATGGATATAAGGTTGCATTAAAGTCTCATATTATTTATGTTTCTATGTTATTGGATGTATTTAGACAACCAATTTCTTAAATATATCTATTAATTCGGATATACTAGTCTCTTAATTCGGATGATTGAGGATAAGTTGAACATAAACAAATCGAAACAACAAAATCACGATATATCTAATTATGTTGAAGAAAATTTGAAGATATCATGCACCTTGCATGCTTATTTTATAGTAATAATCTTAATGTGACTCACACCTTAATAAAGATGTGGTGTCAAGGTCTCTTAAGGGTTCTGAAGCTTAAGTATATGGTTGCTCTTGACGCTCCCCAAACTCCTCATCATGAATAAAAATGACTTGATACATTTTATGTAAAATGAGTTGAACAAAAAACTAAAAGCTAAAAATTAATTTTAAAGGAAAATTAAACTCCAAATTTTAACTTTAAGTTACAATCAATTTTAAAAATAAAATCAATCATGCTCGAGAACAATCAAACAACATCAACCTTTTACCTTTATAATCAACTTTGTTTTCCTTAAGAGTGAAACAAAACATACACTATTAGTTAAGGTCACATACGGTGAAGACGTTATACCACAATTGTGATGTCATGTCGCTCCTTATGTTTGTCCATTGTGTCTTATATATATGATTGGTACGATTCTTCACCTATATTTGACATTTATGGCTCATACTCTCCTCCTTTATCAAATATGAGGCTTAAACATGAGTCGGTGCTTTGTTTTGTCTTACTTTTGTAAATCTTGGTCAAAACCTAATTGTTGTATAGATCATAGGCGTATATTTTTTTTCCGTAAGTTTAGACAGCCAGGTAATTATTGACTAGCTATGGAATCTGATAGTTTTCACAAATGATTCAAAGAGTACTACTACCTTGTTACACAATAATAGTTATACCGATATGGACCTAAAAGGCCAACCCAACAATTAATTGAAAAATTCCAATGACAATATCTGGTAAAATGAGGCAATAAGGCCCAATGAATGGGATAAGCCAAGGTCAATTGAGGTACCTACCTCGATATGACATGTGGCATTATACATGAGTCAACCTCCTCCACCACCTCAAATCAATGTGCAACATAGGTTAAGGAGCCTATCAACAAGGAGCCTATCATCAAATTAACTATTATAAATAGAGGGTATGTCCCCGGAGTTGGATTATCCCGTTTTTATCACACCTATACTCATTGACCAAGTTCGTCTGCTATCAAGTAGCACCTTGTCTGACTTGAGTGTCTTTTGCAGGCCCCCCGTGCACTTTGGAGGGTCTAGGAGAAGGAACATGTGAACCTTTTACAAAAAATTCACCATTAAATATCACCAATTGTCATAAATGCATTGTGAAATATTATGATTTGAAAGTTGTTTTGAGAAATAAATACAATACTTATATTGAAAAATATTTTATTTACGAAAGCGACATTTATTTTAAAATAGAGGAGATAAATCATGGTAACGTTGTTCCACAAATCGAGTGTTAACTCACTGAGTTTACGTTTTTAGGTACCAAAATCGTGTTAACTCAGAGGTAAACTCGATTTCTGGTGAAATCAGAAAGTTTGGCGAGTTTGACCAAGTTAACACTCAGAGTAAACTCGTGTAAAATCAGCCGAGTTTACTTAAAAAAATTTTTAAAAAAATTTAGGTCCATTTTATGCCCATTATTTTCAAAACCCAATCCCTTTTCTTTAAGCCCAAAGACCAAAACATTTACAGTAAGACGTTGCTAGCTTCCTGAAATAAAACGTTTCCTTTTCCTTCTTCTCTGAGTTCTCAAACCATGAACAAGGGAGCACATACCAGTTCGGGTTTCAATTCCAACGGTGAAAATTCTGATTGCGACGTCGATGATTTTGATGCCGGTTGACCTTTTGAAGAAATTAACTTGGTTGTTTTTTGGATAGTTTAATTCACAAGTTTAGAAACTTGTTAAACCTGCTTTTTGGGATGGGTTAGAGACTTATGTTTTTGTGCGTCAATTTTTCTATTTTGATGCTAAGTTAAGCATACCACTTTTTTATGGTGGTTTGGTTTACTTCAAATTTATAATTAAGTCATATTTTGCACTACGGATCTTTTTATAATATTATATTAACTTATATATGTCATGCATATAATAAATTGTATAGAGTTTTAATTTTAGGTAAACTCGTACGAGTTCTCGAGTCGAGTTTACCTAGGTAAAACGAATTGAGGTAAACCCTCGAGTTATAAAACATTGCATAGTAAGGATTGATGTACTATTTGTTTGTGTGAGAGAGAGATTCTCTTTTATTTGAAGGATATATTAAGGCACATTTTATCGCTATATTGTATATCGAATAAGGATTTGTCTAACATGTGCAACATTGCACATGTTAAAACAACTAAAAGTAAAAAAAAATTGGAAAATACATTTTTAATTAAAAAATTATATATTTAATATAAAATGTACGTTACAATACAAACTTATTATTTTGTTTTAAAAAAATACAAATTTATTATTTTAAACTTCATAATATGTGCAAATTTGCACATGATGGAAACAATCATCTAATAATCACATTTGTGTTTTTCGATAGACACATACATGACACATGTCAAATATAACTTATTGATCATTATATTAACTTATATATGTCATGCATATAATAAATTGTATAGAATTTTAATTTTAGATAAATTCGTATGAATTTTTGAGTCAAGTTCACCTAAGTAAAACGAATTGAGGTAAACTCTCAAATTATAAAAGATTGATGTAGTATTTGTTTGCGAGAGAGACTCTCTTTTTTGAATCTAATATGAGAGTTATATTGATGATAACTTCTTGAGGTTACGATGGATAGAGAAATCTATCATCTATCCCCACTAAGAAAAAGTTAATTATTTTCTAAGAGGGATATCCTATTGAGATTACAATGGCCCCACCCCAAAAAAAAAAAAATGGTCTCCCTTTAGGGCTATAATAGAAATCTAGCACACTGAATCCAACGTTAATTATAATAGTATTTTTTACGAGAGGAATTTTAAATTGTTTATCGATGACAATAAAATATGAACTTTCAACTTAGGACTGTCTCGAATTAAACTATAATAAACTTAATGAGAGGTTTTGAGCGTGAGTCTTTAATAATTCGGCAATCTTAAATCTTTTTAGGAAGAGCTTTGCATGAGATACAAATTCAACACAAGAAAAAAACTTCCTAACACTTATTGTCTTTTCGACATATATTAAAAAAAATTATACAATGGTTTAATGTATCTATTTTGCGTGTTTTTTTTTTTTTTTTAGATTAAATAAACGATCTACATGCAAAATAAATGATCTTCTAAAATAACTTTACCATATGTATAAATGTGTCTAATTTTATACACACAATCCATCAATCATAACACTTGGATCATTATTCCCAAACCTTACCATCACCATTTTTTTTCTTCTTGATCACCCGAAAAGGGGTGATTTTGGCAATTTTGATCCAAAATCACCCCTCATAATTATTTTTCTTTCTTTTCTTGTTTTTCTTTCGTACAACTTTCTTTTCTTGTTAAATACGTGATTTTCACACATTTTCAATATATTTTCATTTCTTTTTGTGATTTCATCGTCTTTGCATGACTTTATTTGTTTTGATTTTCCATATTTGTGCGATGTGTTTTTGTTTTCCCGTCTTAATACGGTGTTTATTTGATTCAAGTTAAAAGATTAGCTCTAAGTGTTGATTCAATCAATCACTTTGGTGTAATCAACGTTGCAGATCTAGAGACATACGTATTCTAGAGACTTGAATATAGTCATATTTGTAAGTATATGTATTCCACCGTTTTATGTTATTAACATGGATGTCGTGAGTTTGTTTGTAGATTCATCCTTTTTAATTTTTAACAACTTTGAATTTGTATTATATCGATATACTATATCAATTTGAATGAATGAATATCGTTTATTTTTGTAAAAACAATTCCTTAAAAAATAAATAAGTAGAATTAATATTATATTTTGAAGGAAGTAATATTAATAAATGGTATGTTAAGTCCCGTGAGCTTAGCTCAGTTAGTAAGTAAAATGCATAATATATGCAAGGTCTGGGGTTCGAACCCGGACACCAAAAATAATGGTATGTTAAAAAGGATAGCATAAAGTAATGACAATTTTTTCTTAGCCGGGTTGTAATTAGTAAAGGATGATGTATTTGCAAAAAGAGAAATTGTAAGATTGTCTATCAAGGGAAGGTCTTCCTTTTTAAGAATTGGTACCTAAGTCTAGGGTGGGAATATGCCAATTCAATCTGCAGGGGCCTATGACCTGGTCTATTCAGGTCTGACCTGTTTATTAAAAGGAGTATGCTAACAAGTTACCTATTTATTATGACACATGTTAATAAAACTAAAAAAAGTAGGTTTGTATGGAATTCAACAAAATTTTAACTTTTAAAAAGTCGAATTCACCACTTTTCACCATTTTTTAATGCAATATTTTTAGTTGTATCTTCTTAAAAAATATCTTAAGGACACTCTTTAGCATTTTCCTTATTAAGAAGGCTAGACTTAAGATTTTTAAAAAGCCTATTTAAGTAAGTAGTAAGACTTAGGTTACCAAAAAAGTCTACAAAACTTGATAGACCGACATGTTCATGCATATCTATTAAAACTTATTTTTTTATTTATCTTAAAATATAATTTATATTAAACATAAAATTAAAAAATAACTTAAACAATGAACTCCTTTAAAAAAAACTCAAACAATGGACAAGTTAAATAGGCTTTAAGGTCTTACCGTGAAAAGTCTTTAAAACCTTACCGTGATAGACATGCCTTATAATGAAATAGATTTTTTAATAAGCTTAAAGACATGCTTAGCCTATTTAGAGGTAGGTAAAATCAAATATTTAATGGTCTTAACAGGAAATATGCATGTAAATAAATTTTTAAGCCAAACTTTTAAATAAACCAGGTCAGATTGAGAAAAAAAGATCTACGAGAGGCTATTGGTCAGACTCAAGCCGCAAATTTTTCGTAGACCAGACCTCATCATTTGTAAGTCTGGCACGACATAACTTATTCCCACCATTAGCTAAGTGGTACTCCTATCGTGGAGGCAAAAAAAAGTATATATTGAGAAATATGCTTTGTAAAGGTATCTCTTTCTGCAAGACTCGCATATTTTAATATTAAAATATTGAAATATAATAATATAAAATTATTGATAAATGATTAATAGACACTGTTTAACAAATTTTTGTGAAATGTTGAGTCAGGTAGTTTGAGTATTAACTATAGTTACTAATATTGAAAAGGTAAATTTTTAGATACATTAGAGTTTAGTTGGATATCAATACCCTCTAAACAAAATTTATTTAATAACTTTTTTGAGAAAAATATTATTTAATATGTAAATTTATTTTAAAATATGTAAATTACTAATATAAATATATGACACGAAATTAATTGGTTAGATGAGAGATACACATTAAAGTATCAAAACAGACTCCATGTGAAATTCGTACAAAATAAATAAACGTCACTGTGATCATTCTATTTACCGGTCACGTTGCGTCAAATTTTTTTTTTTACCAATCACGTGGAATTTGTAACTTGTGCGCGTGGTAATCCAATCCATGTGGGTCAGTGTGTCCTATAAACGTGATCTTTCTATTTACGAATCAACGATATACTAATTGGGTTAGGTGGGACAGTGTCCTATAAATGTGATGTGGGCATGTGTCCTTTTTTCGATGTTGATTTTCCGCATCCACGTGGGTCTATTTTTTACCTTTTTTTAAAGGAATAATTGGTCTATTTTTAAAAGAATATAATCAATTATTAAGTTGATCTATGGGTGAAAATCAATCAGTTATTAAATTATTAATAATGATTTATTAAAAAAAAGTTATTAATAAATATCTTGCTAAATATTTTAATTTTTAATACATTGATTATACAAATTTTGATTAAAACTTACAATTTAAAACACTTAAAGAGTGCCATGAAGTTGTTCATACAAATTTTACCAACTTACATTTAATTGTTTTTTACCCATTATAAAATTTAAATGGTTAAGTGATTATAATTTGGGCTAAATTAAAGGAAAATGATGAATAGTACAATAAGCTGCGGTAAAAGTTGATTTTTCTTCTACTTTTTTTATTACTCCTTTGTTGAAGCAGATTTCAACATAGATTTGACTTCTTAGCACCTCTATACTTGTTTTGTGGGCATCTCCTTAGTTAACAAATTTTCTTCAATTTGTTTTTCATAGTAAAAGACAAAGAACTTGATTATGATTACTAACCCAATAACATCTCTTTTTGTTGATCTTGCCAACTTTTTGCTGATTTTGTTGGTCTTATTTATTTAACTTTATCTCCCGTTTTTTTATAAAGAAGAGGACTGCTATACATAGCGACACAAACTATCCCGAGAATTCATGAAAGCAAGTGTCATACTCATATTAGATGTAAAATCACGTGAGGCAGTTTTCAAAGAGGAATGGGGCGGAAAACAAGGGTGGTCTGCCAATAGAAATGACTTCGGGATAAATTTTGGATGAATTATTCGCTTGATTTAGCATTATTGTACAAAGAAAATGAGCAAAAATTATGCAAGACAAGACAAGGATTAGTATGTCGTGAAATTTCATAAGGGTGTTATTCGTACTACATAGCACCTCTCTAACTTAAATGACTATGCACCAACAACTTAAAACGATTTTATTTACGTGTATAAAAACACAATTTTATTTACATTCAATAATATCTTAGAATGTGTCAAAAAAATATTCATCGACACAAATTCAACAACACCTTATATGCTATAATTTGTTTTTATATATTAAAAAAATGATCAAAATATGTTATGTAAATAATATTATAATCTCTATTTTGATGAATGAAATAATATGATTTTGTTCTTGTAAAAAAAATAAAAAGAATAATAATGTGGTCAAATTGGAAAAACTAATATGGTACGAGGGATTACTTAGAATTCTTGTGCGTATTTGACAAAATTTACTTTATCTCACATAGGCTACCCCTTTTAAATGAGTGACATAACTTGAAGCAATCTCTCACTGATAGAGAAGTATGCAATCCGAATCCATTTCTATAATCTCTACTTATAGACAATTCAACCATGTAAATTAATTAATAGTTACCCTATATTTGGTCAGTCCAAATATTTCGACTGATTCTTGATTCGGAAAACTTCAGCAAGGCCACTATTAAAATGAGCTATTCTTTATAATAAGCTACATGCATTCATTATGTTCAGAATCAAGTTGTCAATGTTCCCGTAAGTTTAGCTCACATGGTATGAGATAATGTATAATATATACAGGAGCCAGAGTTTGAACCACAAACACCTCACTTATTCATCTTTAAGGTGAATTTCTCTAACAGCTAAACTACTTTTTATTGTTGAAGAAAGCCGTTAGACTACTTGACAACCCTTAACTACAATCATTTATCTGATTCATGAAAAACAAATATGCATAGTATTATTTGAACAATTAAGAATGCACAACTCTTTGTTAGTACAACATGAGAGATAAGATTAAAATTGACTACATGCACACATGAGTTACATTGATTCATCCTCAACCCTTAGTACAAACCCAAAAAGATTTCACTACACAAATATTTAACAATTACTTTTGACCTTTACAAATACCCATCTAAAAGTTCACAACATATCTTTATTGCACATTCAAACAATTCATAATACTTTTCACAGAGTTCATGGTTCATGCAATGCAACAAGTATCTATATTTCATCATAACCTTAGCAGGGACCCACCTTAGTATCTTGAGGCATAACATAACACGAGACTTGTTATACTTCCAAACTTTTGTGGTTAACATTGGCATATGTTGCTTATTACCCACTATGACAAGTCATTGTAGCTAATGAAAATTCAATGTGTAAAAAGCAATTGAAATTATGAATGAATTATCCCAACAAGATAAAGTATAGGATCAAGATTCAAGATCCTAAAAATAAACTCATCCCCATTTGGCCATTTCTTATTATTAGGTAGTATTCAACCTTTTTTTTTTGTTGAACATATATATTCCTTTGAAGTTACATTTTCTTGAAAAGTTAAGCCAACACTTTGAGAAATAAGAAGTTGCATAAAACTGAAAACAAATTCATAATTCACTCATACATTCGAAAAGTTCTTATCCTTTTGGCAATACCACAAATATGCAACTCCAAAGTAGGCTTAACCAGACCATGCAAGTACTAACAAAAGGTTATTACATAATTATTGTGATTAACTCCAAAGATGACATCAGATTAACCAAACACAAGGTGAAAGTTGTGATTCCCTCATTCACATAATTATTACTTGCCAAATGCTTGCAGCAGTCTTCTTTGACGTGCCTCGTAATACAACTGTATTAAAACTAAATTGTATTTCACTTCACACATGTGAATACATAACTTTCATCGGCAACATCTTTAATTATTTATAGTAAAAAATTACAAAAATTTAATACTTTGAAAATATTTATCGAAATAAATCGAATAGCATCTTACATGCTAATATTTATATTTATATATTTGTTAAAAGATATAGTCAAAATAAGTTATGTGAATAATGCATATTGTAAAATGTGACATGTATTTTGAAATGGATGAAGTATTATTAACAAGGGAAGTTATCTAGTATCTACTGTTACTAGAGAAAAAACAAAATTTGACTTAAAAGAAAAATAAATTAGACACATAATTTGACTTTGAAAAAATTGTAAGCAATGAGTTCAACCATAAGGATTGGATGGTTTTGCATGGTGCATAACAAAAAAAAATTTAAATGACATAATTCAACATCGTAAAATAACATAATAAGATAAATGATGATAAAATTGAAGGTGTTTTCGAACTTGATCCAATTGTCATGTCAACTGACATATTTATATTGGCAAGGCAGCAACATCAAGTTCACAACAACCTCTCTTTGTGTTCAGATCCGTAGAATAATGGTGAAAGACAAGATGTTCTAAGAAGTATTTTTAAGCTTGATCTTGTTGCCTTGCCAACTGACATATTTCTATGGACATGGCAACAAGATCAACTTTATAACAACCTTTTGGTGTTCAGAGCTGTCAAATAATTTTTCATAGTTCTTTGTTGGGTTTTACAACAAATGAACCAAACACGTTTATTTGTACAAGTTTCTGTGCGTCGTGGTCCACAAAAATTGTCGGTGCATTGTGGACCACATAATAATTCTGGTTCGGGTTATACAATTTGAACTGTCATTCACCTTATAAAGTACGAGTTTTAACAAACACATGACTAATTATACATTAAATATAACAATCTCAAATACATCAACGACATAATTCAACATTGTAAAACACATAATAAAACAAAACACAACATATCACAGATCAGTCAAACTAACTTCTTCATCTGGTTACTCCATGAGAGCCTGATTTTTTCGTATGTTCTGGGCCGAATCAATTTTTTTTTGAATATCTTCAAAAGATATGACCAAGGAAGCGCCCGACTCGATTGATCCTTTAGTACTGTACTGACCAGATATTGAGACATTGTTCTCACATCATCATCGTCGTTCCTGAGCTCCATCTAGCTAAATTATACAGTTCAAGCTAAGTCGCTTGATGGACGTGCATACTCAACACCGTCCACCCTCCTTGTGTCTCTGTGGTTGAGTTTGTGGTTAATTTGGTCCAGTTGATCCTTCAACCCAGAGAGCGTGCCATCATTTGAACCAGTTGGGTTTTCCACCGTTGTAGTAAACTACAACTAGTTTGGTGTTCAGATCAATGCCTGAAGTGTCCATCATTATTTGGTGTGGTTTACAATAAATGTAAATAAGCATACCAATTTATAGAAGTTTATGTGCGTCGTGGGCAACAAAAATTGTCGGTGCAATGTGGACCACATAAAATCATGTACTTGGTTGGTTTGAATTATATCTCCGAACGACATCTCACCTTACAAAGTACGAGTTTCAACACTGACTTGAACCAATTCAGATTATATAATCCAACATTTCTAAGATGGTTTCGAATTATATAAGACAAACTAGTTCAAAGTGTGGACAGTGGCTTGATCATCAATATTGATTCATTGAACACATTTTTCTTTGGGTTCCTTGACTGGTCAGACCAATTTGACGAGTACGTTTTATGACCATAATTAATGGACTGCTACACTTTATGCACCATCCTTCAAAGATTTTCCCTATAAATACCCACCCGTCCTTCATAAATTCACATTCCATCTCACATTCTCTCCCTCTCTCTTCTTCTACAATGTGCTTCCACTATTGGCCTTTAATACAAAAAAGTTACTCTAGTATTTTGAGTATTGTATGAATGGTCAAAGAGCATGGTGCCACTTTGTAAATTGGCACCATTTGTGTGGGTGTAAACGTTGATCAACAAATTCTCATTCTCACTAGTCAGGAAACAAACCTCACCTCAGCCTCCTTCCTCTTCCATCTTCTTGCACAGCAAGTTTAACATTAAATGTTTAATAATTTTGTGTAATAAACTTCAATGTCAATGCAAATGTACAGTGAAAGATATTATCCATTAGAAAAATGAGAATTTGATTCATTTTTGTCTCTTTTAATTTTGGTCGTTTGCAATTATGTCTTCTTAATATTACATGTAAACGTTGTTCTGTAATTTTGGACAAAACAATTTTTTGAATTATATAATATGAAATATGGTTTTAATTGCAGAATACGAGCAAAATGTATTTTTTTTTATAAAAAAAGGGTGCGCGAGAAACGCATAGGATGAAAATAGTAATAACTTTTATATAATGTACAATGTTTTATATGATGGAAACATTCTCTTTTCTTGGGCCCATTCTCGCATCTAATCTGACCAACATCGGATCCTAATTCAATATATATGTTCATGAAAATTTCTATTCTACTGTAACATCCCGCTAAATTATTAATAGACTACGAAATCAGTTGGACATGTGAGGGATAAAATATTTATGAAGGGTTAATTATAACGGGAAATTTTTTAACCGCGCATTGTTAGTTAACTGAGGACGAATGAAATTTTTTGGTTTAAATGTGTGATTGGTCCTTGTACTTTGATCATTTTTGGCATCGGTCCTTGCAATTTTTTTTTATTGGTTTAGGTCCCTACATTTTGTAAAAAATTTATTATTGATTCCTCTGTTAGTTGACCGTTAAAAAAAAACCTAAAATTAACGGAGTGCTATGTGACTCAATCATTTCGTGCCACGTGGCACACTACTACAAGACAAAATTTTAAAATTAAAATAATTCAAATAAAATAAGAGGGATCAATAAGAACATGGTGTTCTTCAAATAAAAGAATTAATAATAATAATACTAATTAAAAACAATTATTTTATTTGAATTATTTTAATTTTAAAATTTTGTCATGTAGTGTGCCACGTGACACAAAATGATTGAGCCACGTGGCACTCCGTTAGTTTTAACACTCAACTAACAGAGGGGCTAATAACAAATTTTTTACAAAGTACAGGGACTTAAACCAAACAAAAAAAAGTGCAGGGACCAATGCCAAAAAATACCAAAGTGCAAGGACCAAGCACACAGTTAAGCGAAATTTTTTAGGGATTACAAGTTAATGAAGGGTGAACTAGTAATTTCACCCAACAAATATATAACCTCACGCACATGCTTTCTCTTCACTTGCAGCTGAACTCATACTCCCTCCTAATCCACCAATTCTTGTACAATTTAGCATGCAACCATATGAAAACATGATTCTAATCACATTGCTCCTTGAATTTCATCTCAATTGTACTCAAACTCCCTCTCTCTTCATGCAATTGGGAGTTTTGCTTCTCAAGCTTGAGTAGTGTTATGCATGTGCGATTTTGGAGCTGCTTGTGTGTTGAATTGATGAATAGAAGTCATAAGTTGAAAGTTGGAACAAGTAGAGGCTTGGGTGTTTGATTTACAACATCAAATTTGGAAATAAGTTGAAGAATAGGCATGAGTTGAAATTGGGGTTTGTCAATTGATAAAGGTTTAAGCCATTACATGAAGTTTGGTGCTGGAGCTGTTTGCAAAAGCTAGCAGAAGTGAATAAGTTGCTGATAAGCTGCTTAGTGAATTCAGAATTTGTTAAATTTGAATTTGATGTTGGTGCTGGAATTGATTGTGAGGTTTAGGCTCTTTGTGGCTGAGTTTTATGGAAAATTAGTTAAAAATTCGTATGAAGTGCAGGTGCTAATCGGGTCATAGATGTTGCTGTGTAGCTCAGACTTGTGTGATTGTTGAATTTTTGGATTCTTCACTTGATTCCCTTCAGTTTGGATATATATTTGGTATGATTCGAGTTAGAAACGGATTCAGAAAACGCGTTCGAAGTTGGACAATAATACTGGAAAAGCTGCAGAATAAGCTTACGGGTTTTAACATGGAAATTACGGCGTAAGCTGAAATTGGAGCGTAAGTGCATAAGTGAATCAGAAACAATTTTTTACAAGGTTTGATAAGAAAAATGCAAGTACATGAGTAGAAATAAGGGAGTTAAGCTGTTCTGAGATTCGCCAAAAGCTATAAACTACAATTAAGCCGTTTCGGTAAAACTGCAGAAAAGTGATTATGGATGAGCATTGCAAGTGGCCAGAAGTTGTATTGGTGAGTTCCTTTAGCTTCAGAACCCTCCTTATGGGTAGATTATGTTATGTTGAGTGAGATAATCATTGAATACTATTAATGTTGTTATTGAGTTTACGCTGGACTGTTATGATATTTTCTTGGCCTTGCAATCAGTTACACATTGATGGCAGCAACTAATGGTTGATATTTTGACTTAAGTTTCACATAGTGTGCGACTAGTTGCACCACCACAAAATCATGCAACCGGTTGCCTGCCGCTCTTGAAAAATGATAAAAACAGTTTTGCAATGTGTAATTGGCTGCTCTGGACCATTCGGTAACAGTGTAAACTTAACGACGACACTACGACACAAGAGAGAATGAAATAAATGTATATGACGACACTACGACACAAGAGAGAATGAAATAAATGTATATGTATGCTTTAGGTATTGGGAAATGTTATTGAACTCTTTATGGGAATGGTGGTTACCAACTCTTTAGAAGTTGACATATGATAACGATGTGTCTAGAACCTAAACAAATGGGTTATACAATGTAGAAATAAACTTAGTTAGTGTATCAGATATTCTTATAATCGTAAACATATCAGATATATGTTACAAAAATTATGTTCAGGTAATTATAATCAGTTAAGTTGTGGCTTCCGATAAGCTTCAGATTATGTCTGGATAGGTCAGCCCGCAAGGGAACCTTCACGACCAGGGAGTCCGGTTCTACCCCTTAGATAGGGAGTTTAGCTGGTTAGCAGTGTAATGTGGCTGGGGTTACTCCACTCGGTGCATTTCGTAAAATGAACTCATATAACTGTTTGTTTAATGCTAACATCCTAACTTAATTAGGAATATGACATGATATGAAAACAATTAAGACTGAAACTATAATAGTATATAGATTAGTGATCTTAGTTTTCCCCCGATCGCTCAGTTATGCAGAAAACCTAAATTAGGTATATGTTCAGACAGATGGCGATCATAGATTTCCCCAAGATTGCCTGCAACCTAGGATAGGTGGAACTCACTGAGACATCCTGTCTCACCCCAATCCCTTTATTTATTTTCAGATCAGCAGGTTGTTCGCTACAAGAGAAGGCAGACATGAAGTTGGATGAGTTATCATCATATGCACGTTTCGTACCAGCTTTAGATAAATTCTTATGTATTCAAATATGTATCAAACATATGTATTTGACACTTGTTATTTAATCAGATGTACGAACTTGTAATGATGTATATATTCATTCGAAATAATTTATGTTGTAATTTTAATGTATTCAGTGATAAGTTTAACACACATGCTAAATATTCTAGACAGTTTAGTATGGGTGTTAAATCTCCCATCACGTTTTCCTCACTCCCAATTGAACTACTGAAAATACTCCAACGTGCCTTAAGTCACGCAGGTCATTTTAAGACCAGACAACAATTCATTTCCTCATTTCTCATCCCAACTCTCTAAAAACTCTCTCAAATCATCCAAATCCCTAATTTCTTCAAGTTTAAATTAAACAACATTCCAATAACAAGTAAGTTTACATAATCAAACACCATTAACATTTTATGTTTATATATATATATATATATATATATATATATATATATATATATATATATATATATATATTTT
>Ga0228710_1006904_pt1 | contig 16981 bp, 7 predicted proteins | sample MedpolnodulmetaG_FD_177995 | JGI IMG/M metagenome (GOLD analysis project Ga0228710, IMG submission 177995) | Root nodule microbial communities from Medicago polymorpha collected in Santa Monica, California, United States - pink nodules | ecosystem: Host-associated > Plants > Roots > Nodule... | reverse complement strand
TCTGATGACGTGTCTTCAGGAGCTCTTCTTCAGACTCGTTTCTTCAGACGCAGTTCTTCAGACGCAGCACTTCAGACGCAATTCTTCAGACGCAGTCTTCCAGATGCTTTAAGCTTCAAATAAATTCTTTGCTCTTGAACTTGTTCAATCAGAATCTCTAAGAATAGTACTTTGATTATTGATCCTGCACACTTGAACAAATTGTTTAGCATATCCAATTGATTATTTTGATACCTTGTTATTGTCAAAACTCAATAGGTGACTTGTGAAACACCCTTGTTCCAACAAAGTCATCTAATAAGGGACGGATGGAGTAAATCTTATGGATTCATCTATGTTTAAGATGCATCTTAAAACTTTTTGGTCCTTTCTAACAAGTATTTATTTTATATCACTCTACAATATCAATGCAGCTCTTTTTTTTTCTAATAATCAATGTAACATATTAGTTTTTTTCTTTCTTCGTCTTAAATAAAACATATTTGTTCCTTTTCCTATCATACCATTTACAATTTATTATTTTCTATTCTTCCAAGTATTTTCAATTATCCTCACATTAAAAAAAATTCCTTCACTAGTTAACATTTCTCATAACTTAAAGGTCATTGAAAAAGTTAGCATTTCCCATATCAATTTTATCCTCACATTAATAGATTTCAATTTTATCCTCACATTAAAGGCACAAGTTAGCAAATAACTTTTGGCTCATTAACCCCTAAATCCATGCTTGTTTTTTTACCATTAAATCAACACTTAAGTTATACAACACACTTTGTCAATACCTAAAAATCAAAAACAAAATTGCTAACAATTGCTCTGAGGACACTGTTTGAGGAACCCACAAAAAAAAAATTTATCTTAAAAATACAAATCAAACATATCTGAAAGTCATAACTACACAACATCTAATATTAAAATTACTACTTTTATACATTTAAACAATATCATTTCTCATCATAAAAACACTTGTTAGCATTTTAAAAAAAAAAAACACTTTGTCATGAAAAAAAGTTATACAACACTTATTTTAGAATTAATGGATTATATCATAGCTCAAGCCTCGATCCTTCCTTTTGCTTTCTTTCACATCTCATTTTGGAGAGAGGTACATCTGCCGACATACTACAACGAAAATATTTCCTTCACTAATCTACTAAAGCTTATATAGTCCAATAAGCTTCATTTGTTAACAAGAAATATCTAACTTTTTTTCCTTCGTGGGGAACAATTGAACAAACACATAATTAGTGACATTTTATAATCCATAATTGACATATTCACCATCATTTCCCATTTTAGTAAGAGGGTCTTACACTCTAACTCACATAAATAATGTCGTTTTTGGCCATATACAATTATTTTTAGTACTGTAATTTCAGCTCAAACAATCCACCACATGAAGAGGTAATACCAACAAAAAAAAAAACCGCTTTGAAGTTGCTTAAATCATTGGCATATTTATCATAAGTTTCCAATTTTAGTAAATAGGATATTACTAAGACTTCACCTAAATAATGTCATTGTTTCGCCACGTTCAATGATTGTTCTATCAGAGTAATTTAACTTTAGCTCGAAAAATCCACTATAGGAGAGGGTAATGCCACAAAAGATTTCTCTTTGAAATTGCTTAAAACTCAAACATCATATATTCTTTTTGGTCCTTATTATAAGAAGAAAAATATGAAAATTAATTTAATCATTAATTGTTGTAACTTTTTGAATATTTTTACAAATATATCCTTGCAGAAAATTGCAAAACATTAAAACACTCACTAATATTAAAAATACAAAATTAAATGATGGGTAGGAAAGTTTTTTAAACAATATTTACACCTTAAAATTGTAAAATTTTCTTATAAATAAAACTAAATTTTTAAATTTTCTTATAAAAAAATTGGCGGGAGTATTAATTTAGTCTTTTAACCATCACATTTTTTTTCCAATTTAGTGTTTAAACTCTATAAATATCTAACTTATTTTCTTAAGGAAAATATCTAACTTATTTATTCTCTACTATTAAGATGAGAAAATAAAATAAGAAAATGTTAACGAGTGCCTCCGGGACACTCTTTAAAACCTTTAAAATGTAACTTTTTAATGACTTTGCGATCTCGACCGTGTTGATTCTATTGTAATATGAGAAAAAAATTTCTCTCTATCATCATCTAGAGAACCTTGCATATCATATAGCTCAATATGATATCTTTTGAGAATTTTCTATCATCTTCAAACTATCTAGCTTCCAAGTTCATCTTTCTCCATGGTCCTCGAACAATCACCCTTTTGGTTATCGTTCCATAACCAATACCCACGGCCTCTTGATGACAATAATTTAGATCATTACTTCCTTGGGTCAGTTATGCTAACTAGACGTCTATAACCAAGTTGACAAGAACCTGCATTAATTGGCAAAAGTAGTTGGGACTTTTTAATATAACCAGAGCCAATTATTAATGTTACAATTTTTTTTTGTTAAGTAGTGTAGTGGTTAAAGCTCACACAATTAAATTGTGGAGAAGTGGAGTGTCCTGGGTTCGAACATCGGCCCCTATATATAATATGCAATATCTCTACCAATTGAGGTAAACTCACCGGGATTATTAATGTTACAATTAATCAATGCTTGAATGGAATCAAAACAAAAAATTCAACGCTTGAATATAAATTAAAACATGGTACTACATTTTGTCAATTTATTTATTAATACACATTTACTTCTTCAGAATCCCATAAATAATCCATTTAGTTCAAACATGTTTTAACAATGACATGAGATTACATAGGGGACCAACAACAAATATCAACATCACACTGAACGTATAAGATAGAGTGATGTGGCATTTATTTTCCATACATATATTGCAAATACCAATTAACTTGAAAGTATCATATATAGAAATAGTGGTCAACATTTACATATAAGTCATCCATGGAAGAAAAAGACCTGCATTAGATGTTGGAAAAGGGTGCTTATACCAAATTGCATCATTTTAGTCACACGAATTTCACCATGCATGTCGGCACCACATACTAAGTTTTCAACCTTACATTTATCCCTGGCCAAACATGCATGATAGATGCGTCCAACTTCTCAACAACACCATATTGAATAAGTCAATTCCTACAAACTCTTAACTATTTTCAAATTATCCCTTAGATTATTATCAGACTCAGAATTCCATTGTCATTCTTGTTTTCATTTACTTTGTCTCCACTTAGGTATGGCAAAAGAGCGGGGTTGTAATTCGACAACTCCCACAAGAAACCAGCACCCGCAGCAGTTTTTGGACAGTGTTGTAATTTGGATCCATGTCCCAGCCATATAGTATATAAATTTTAAAAATAAAAAGAAAAACATATTTATTACTAGGAGAATAGTGTTCTTGAGGCATTGGTTAAGCAACAAAAAAAAAGTAATTTTTTTTATTAAAACTGATATAATTATTACTTAATCAAAAGTCAAAACTTATATTTTCAAAACAAATTTTCTATTTATAGATTGCTTAACCTTTGTCATGAGGGCACCAGTTAGCAAGACCATTATTATTATGATCAATAGTATAATACAATAATAATAAAAAAAAATTAAAAACTCGGTATGCGATCCAAGAACCGACTAATTCGAGAGAACCATTCTCTTTTAGTCGGTTGGTCCTTCCATTCCCCCACCCTTCCATTATCCTCTATTTCTCTCACTTTTTCATTCTTTTTTCCAAGTTCCTCCACACCCTCCCACTCCAAACTCGAAAACAAAGCCTAAAGGAACGGCTAGATAAGTTCAATGTGGGCGAATATTGAGGAAATTTTAACCTCGTGTCTAGTTAAAGCAGAATTTCCGGTCAAAATTGGGATGAGTTTGAAAGTGCACCCACAAGTGTGGATCATGGTGTCATTTCTAAGACCATCTCATATTTCAAATGTTTTTCATAAGTTCTCTCATCGGAAGTAGTCATATTTGAAGCATTGTCATACACTAAATGTGAGGACCTCTCACAGCTGATATTCGAATATTCGTTCGCAATGTTGTAGAAGTCTAGCTTTTTTCACTGACCACTAGATCAGATCCGTTTCTGAGATTTTGGAGGCCTTGGATCAACATACAATTTGGATCTCAACTAATAAACATCTTTCAAATTTTCTCTCTCATCTTCTCGCATCTCTCCTCCATCTCACTTCCTCCACCATTTCACTATGATTACATAACCAAACCACCAATCTTAACCCACTCACCCCACGCGAACGTCGAATCCTCATTGTCCAATTATTCACCATCATCAAATCTCACCAAACCTGCTAATTGATCGTAACTGAGTGAAGATTGACGCTATTTGTTCTATTGACAGTGATGAATACACTAAAAATCGCTCAAAAATCGCAAGGCTTTGAAGTATATTGAAGTTGAGTGTAAAATAGGAAATAACTGCTTAAAAACTACAATCTAGTTTATATAATGAGTATTCCCGACAATTATCTACTGGAGGTTCAAATCAAAAAATTTAAAATGAACATCCGTAAGTTATTTACCAGAGGTATAAAATTGAAATTTTTAAAATGAATATCCGGTAGTGATCTATCGGATGTACAAAATGGAATTATTAAAATGAATATTTGGTAGTTATATCTACCGGATGTACAAAATGGAATTTGTTTCAAAATCAACATTCGATAGTTATCTTCAGGACGCATTATTAAGGTCAGTTTCGTAATTTTAAGGGGCCAAAAGAGATATGTGGACGGCCTAAAAAAATCTCCTTGGAGTTTTAATATTAATTTTTGTTTTGGGTTTAATGGATCCCTATATTTTTATTTTGGGGCCTAAGATGGTCGTTTTTCTCGCCCTATCTCATATACGGCCATACACTAGACTCAACTCTGTTAGTCCATCACTTCTTTTTCTACTTTGGTTGCTTCGATATGTCTTTCCATCAGCAAAAGGAAAAGGAATGCAACTAGTTTTGGAAACATTAACAACAATCAATAGATATGAATAGATTTTAGCCATGTGCGGTTATGTTTTTTTTTTTTTTGTTTACAATGTAATTGTGATTTTAAAACTGACTATGATTCAAATCGAGCGATTTTAATAAGCGTAATGATCAGTGGCGGAGCCACATTGTGGTGAGGAGATGCACCTGTCAACCCTCAAATTAATTTTTTTCACATATATCCCTATTGTTTTTGCATTTTGAACCTCCTCATTTTATTTTTTTGCACCAGCTAGCCAAAAACCCAAACAATTTTCTCTTCATTCATTTACACATGTTAACTTCTCTCTAACCTATATGCAATTTGGGGTCCTAATGATATGTTTGCGTTGTGAAATTGATTAGAGTTGTAATAAATTATCAATATGTTGATTATTTTGGATATGCAATGGTTGTTTTATATAGTCAAAATTGAGTGGTTGTTTTGTTGATTACACTAATGAATTTTATGGACTGATCTTATGATGTTTATGTGTGAAAATGCCTAAGTATCAAGAATGTATCGTAGGGAACTTAAAAAGGAAGTCCTTGTTTGAAGCAAGTTAATGAAATTATGCACTGCAATCTTTATCTGATTCTTGGAGCGATTCATAAAAGATTAGTTTTGTTTGTATGATATGTGCTGGAAACCTGGAGTTTGTTATTTCCTTCAATTAACATGAAACTCCATATGGACCTCTTTTGCTATGAAGAATGTGAAAATTAAATTGAATAATAAAATGGGAGATGAATTAATGAACATTATTTTAAAAAGAATTAATGAACAATTGTCTCATGAATTTATACCGAGAGATATGTGTTTGACAACATTGATGATGAGTTGATTATTCAACAATTTTAGAACATTAAATCCTGTAGGAGACTTTCGTAGAGTATGTTTGGAATTTTTTTAGTACAATGTAATTCTTTGAATATAATATTATTATAAGGACCCAATATGTAAATTGAATATTATACTCTTTGCCTATAAATGAAATGCATTAATATTGTCTTTGCTCAACAAAACAAAAAAAATCGAACCCCCTGATCCAAGGTCCTGGCAACGCCACTGGTAATGATATGTCAAGTATGGTTGATTGACCGTTGAACTAATAGTGTATTAACAAATAACCACTCTCTAATACTATAATTGTTTTTCCCTAAAAAAAATACTACAATTGTTTATTTTCTCTCTCAAAAAATAAAACTACGGATGTTTATTTATGAGAATTGTTCTTCTCTAATCAGTTTTTTCTCATTCTCGCCCTACGTGAGTTAACTCACGCTGAAAAATATATCTACGTAAGTTAACTTACGCTGGAAATACACCTACATGAGTTAACTCACATTCGACTATTTGGCGGGAATGAGCAAAAACGGATGGGAGAAGAGCAATTACCTTTATTTATATATTCATTTATTTCTTAACACAAATAAAAAACAAGAATTCTGCTCTTTTCCCAACACGTTTTGCTCATTCCCAGCCAAACCTCCGTGATGTGTGTGTACGCGTGCGTGCGTGTGTACCATTACCGTTCAAGTGTTCTTATGATGATATTTTAATTTTAATTTAGGGTGATAATAAGTTATCCTCACCAATCATCTTCAAATTTCAACGTGGTTAGGTTTACAACTCCTCTTTATTAGAACACAGCTTAAGTAGTGACACCATGAGCAGTGATCACTCATGGCCACCCCTTTCAGGAACAGAACCATCCCGCCTATCAATCCAACAGTAAGCAGCACGGAAAAGCTAATCCGGAGGGCCTGCTGATAAGGAGCAAAACGAGAATGTGTTCGACTAATCAGCAATACATATCCGAGATTAATCTCCATGATTAATCCTCCAACGATACCAAAATTATTGGCTTGTGGAATGATTAATACGAGACCTAAGCGGATTATGGTAGCTCCAATGAGAGTCCATATCGACTTATTCGGATGCATTGTCAAATCTGACAATGTGCCTCCTACCAAACCCATTATAGCACCACTGGCACCAACAGAGACACTTGTTGGTACGAATAAAGCAAAAAATAGACTGATTCCCATCCCAGACATGGTGTGCAATATTGCAATTCGAACAAATCCAAATTTCTTCTCAAGATATATGTCGTAGTACAAAATATTGAACATGTTGAGCAGTAAATCTATGACCCCTCCATGCAGCCACAAACAGGTGAACATGCGGTAAGCATGGTGTAATCGATCAGATTTCTTGAAGTAAATAGCACCCATCTTCACTAACGTTAGAGGAGAGGAACCCAGAAGAGGGTACTGTGTGATTGGTTGAAAAGATAATATGCTGAGAAACGAAGCCAGGCAAGAATGAGGAGTGATCGATGGACAATTATACTCATACATTGTGAGAATAAACAACACCAAATTGGTAGTTTATGATGAACACTTGAAAATTTAAGTGTGATTGCATGCTCGAAATTTAAATTAACAACTAAATGAGTTGTTTTAAAAAATCTATTATTTACAATTATAATAAATATTAAATCTTACCAAAAGTGTCTGCGAATTTTCTTATAAAACAACTTTCTAAAATTTAGAAATTGATAAATAACTCATTATTTTATAAAAGTGAGTGTAAATTATTTTATAGAGTACTGCTATTTGTCGCGAGAAATGTCGTTGATGAATATATAATCACTCAACACATTGAACAATTTGTGTCAAAAAAAATCACACCATAGACAACACAAATGTTTGCACGCATTCTCTTGTTTCTCTCTCTTTTAAAACACTGAATGTTTACGTGTCCACCAGGGCTTCTTTGCAAAGTGGATTGAACTACATATTTCTTTTCTTTTTTACATGTACGTGTTGCACACAATAATTTTGTTTTGGACTTTTTTCATTTTAGTAAATGTAACATTATTATTGCATTGCGGAATACAATGGGATAAAACTATATTAAAAATTACAGGGAAAAAAGTGATGCAAATTGAGGCTTCATTATGCATTTCACTCATATTTGTGGAATCGTGAAGCTCTTGCAAAACGTCTTCTCGCTATAAATAACATCATTCTATTTTATATTTAATTCTCTTCAAAAAAAAAGTCCATGTGGTACACGAACACTTAATAAATTATAGGTTATAACATGAGCAACCTTTTTTTTCTTTTTTTTTTTGAAAAAATTCAAATTCTTAGAGGAAGTATGGGTAGGTGAGGGTTTTGATCCCATTTTGAGCTTCACGTGAAACTTTAGAACACTGCATCACCTCGAATTGGTTGCGCTTCATATTTCAGGAAGCAAAGGTATTTTCTACAATTGTCATTTCTACGGATTTCAAGACACGCTGTATGATCACCATGGCTTGCACCTTGTGGAACCAATTCAAAGTCAAGAGTTGTTTTCTCTTACACTTACATGGATAACATTATTCAACCCGACATATGGTATGATCATTTCGGTGACACTCCTAAGCCTAACCTGACGGAGGTATATTATGGTGAATACAAATGCAGTGGGTCGGGATCCAACTTATCTGGAAGACCGCTTTGGGTTTAGAGACTCGCCGACATGGAGGCTCAACCTTTTATTAATAGTACTCATTTCATCGAAGGGGATGCTTGGCTCATCAGCCTTAGTTGAACAAAATCCAGCTACTTATGGATTTACTACTGTAATAAATAAAACAAATATAGGCAAAGTAAATGAATATTGTGTTAATTTACTAGACAATATTAACAGTATCATGCTAATTATTCTCAGTTGTACTTCCTACTCTAGTCCACTAATTGATCGTATTGGAGTTCACGGCAAAGTAGAATATTGTGTTAATCACTAAAGAAAAAAGAAAACTTGTGTTTAGACCCACACAAAAAAATGAGTAATTTTTTTTATTAGTTCTGAGATGTATTAATTTATAATGAATATTATACATAACCTAGATAGGAATATTATATATGTAACCTGGATAACGCCGGAAAAACATGTGAGTGTGTGTCTATATATATATGTGTGTGTGTGCGCGCGCGCGCGTGCGTGTGTACCATTACCGTTCAAGTGTTCTTATGAAGATATTTTAATTTTTATTTAGGGTGATACAAAATTATCCTCACCAATCATCTTCCAATTTCAACGTGATTAGGTTTACAACTCCTCTTTATTGGGACACAGCTTAAGTAGTGACACCATGAGCAGTGATCACTCATGGCCACCCTTTTCAGGAACAGGACCATCTCGCCTATCAATCCAACAGCAAGCAACAGGAAAGAGCTGATCTGGAGGGCCTACTGATAAGGAGCAAAACGAAAATGTGTCTGACTAATCAGCAATACATATCCGAGAAGAATCTCTGTGATTAATCCTCCAATGATGCCAAAATTATTGGCTTGTGGAATGATTAATATGAGAGTTGAGCGGATTATGATAGCTCCAATGAGAGTCCATATCGACTTATTCGGATGCATTGTCAAATCTGACAATGTGCCTCCTACCAAGCCCATTATAGCACCACTGGCACCAACAGAGACACTTGTTGGTATGAATAAAGCAGAAAATTAACTACTTCCCATACCAGACATGGTGTGCAATATTGCAATTCAAACAGATCCAAATTTCTTCTCAAGATATAAGTCGTAGTACAGAATATTGAACATGTTGAGTAGTAAGTCTATGACCCCTGCATGCAGCCACAAACAGGTGAAGAGGCGGTAAGCGTGGTGTAATCGATTAGATTTCTTGAAGTACATAGCACCCATCTTCACTAACGCTAGAGGAGAGGAACCCGGAAGAGGATTCTGTGTGATTGGTTGAAAAGATAATATGCCGAGAAACGAAGCCAGACAAGAATGAGGAGCAATCGATGGACAATTATTCTCATACATTGTGAGAATAAACAACACCAAATTCGCCATCACGAAGGTTGGAATCAGCCACAACGGTGGTGGAGGACGGGGATACCATCAGTCCGGTGATGGAGGACGGCGAGACCGCCGCTCCGGTGGTGGAGGAAGACGAATCATGTTTTCTCCTTCTATGGAGGAACCTTCTCTGGTACTTTTCAACTGTTTCAAAAAATATTATATAATGTTTTGTTTTTATTCTGGAAAAAGTAAAAGGTTTTATTTTGAAAAAAGTTTTTTAGACTTTTTATTCCAGAATTTTTATTTTGAAAAAAATCTGAACTTTTTTTTTATTTCAAATCTGTTTTTCTAATTTTCAAAATATATTTTCTTTTTTTTTATTTTAAAAATTAATTTTTTCGATTTTTTAAATTATTTTTAATTTTGTATTTTTTTAATTAAATCTGATGTGTTAAATTATACATGTGGCAATGAAAAAAATGAAAAATAAAAAGAAATATCCACATCAGCGTCATGTAAGACATTTTGCTGAGTCATAGGGGTCGAGGGGTTTCTGAAGAATCTTTATTTTACAATGACGAAATCTAAAAAAAAAATTACAAGGAGGAAAACTAGAAATGACCTAAATTACAGAGGATAAAACACTATTAACCTATTAAAGTATATTTTACCCATTTATTTGAATTTCAAGTCATTTGTTGATAGATGATGCATGAAGCCAATATTGATATATTGTGGCTCCAAAGAGATTAAAAGGTATATAGTAGTAAATATGTTTAAAACCACATTGGTATTGTATTCTTACTCTTTTACTTTTCTTAGGATGAAATTTCTCCTATTTCTTTACAAATGCATCTTCTTCACAATCCCATTTACATCACATTCAAACTTGGGGGGCAAAAAAACCAAAAACTGAACTGAACTGTTGAACTGAACTGAACCAAAAAAAAAAACTGAACTATTACTAACAGTTCTGAAACTGAACTAAAACAGTTCAGTTCAGTTCAAAACAGTTCAGTTCGATTCGAAACAGTACAGTTCAGTTCGGTTTGAAACAGTTCAGTTCGAAATACAAACAGTTCAGTTCAGTTATTTTAAATTTAGCAAACAGTTCAGTTCGGTTTAGTTTTCATCCCGAACTGAACCATGCCCACCCCTAATTCAAACAATAAACCAGAAGTCTTACAAATGTGAACAGTTTAAGCCACAATTTGCTTTTACAAGAATAATGAGATAACTCTATGACTGCATACAAGCAATTAAATGATTAAGGCATTGTTTGAAATATTTCACAAGTTTTTGTTTTAGTGTTAATTTGAGTTTGTTTACTTCCTTTTTTGTTTTGATTGAAATGTTTGTTTTTGAGTGATGTTGGTTTTTTGTTTGTGTGATGAGTTAGTGAATGTAACACCTTAAACCCTTAAAGTGATAATTCACGTGAATAATACAATCAAATAAAGAATTTAGATGCTACTTCTTCAATAAATCTACAACATGCATAAATAATTTTTCAAAACATCGCATCGGAATAATCATCATAACAATTCATCACAAAATATAAAGAAACTCCAAAATAGTCATGTCATCATACTACATCACCAAAATAATATTCGAATGTCAACATACAGAGTAATATTCTCAACAAAACATAAAATAACAATAGACGACCAACATCTTAATCAGAGCCTTAGAACTAAGACTCCAAAAATAAAGAGACGAGGTAGCATCCAAAGCTAGCCTAAAGCATACTCACAGCAAGTCAAAGCAAAGCAACTAATCATGCAAGTCGTGTACCCATTCATACGAATAAGGTAGGCGGACAACCAAACGACCACTGGGGGTTTGTCAACATTCCACAATAAAGTATAATCAGATGAAAGTAAAACGGCATAACTAATTTCACATGATTAATAACACTTAATTAAATCATTCGTAGCAACCCCCGTGTCATATTCAATCATAATATTGCAACAAGTACACCTTCACATCTTCACATAATCATCAAGTTTCACCAAGTACATAAATCATCAAGTTTCACCAATACACATATTCACCAAGCACATAGTCAAACATGACACATTTCATCAATTATCAATGTATGATATTCCCCTAGACACGACTCTATATGCATGTGGTACCAGTCGTCGTCAATTGTACAACCATATCATTATCGTCGTCATTTGAATACAAAGTATTCTCACAACTCTTGTTGGTCCATCACTTCTTGCCTTTGGTTTTAAAATTTGTCCTTTTTATATATTTAGGCGGGAGGTAGTATCAATGAAGAAAGAGACGTTGAACTTTCTGACTAACCCATTAGATAGAAGATTGACACTTAGGCATGCAGATGTTATGGTGTACAGATGGGTACGAGGAAAACATGCACGTATGGACTTGACTGGAGTTTCACCACTTGTGGGATTAGGGGTCGGTGCTTTTACGGTAGGACAGGTAGCCCTAAAAGTTGTGTCAAACAAAGTGGTCAAACGTGAGTAAGTGTGTTCTGACAATCAACATGTTTTTAGACCATTTGTTTTTGACACTTTTGGCTTTCTATTGTTGACCTTCTACATAGAGTTCAAGGGGTCATGCACAACAATTTCATGTCTCCTTGGTCCATGAATGTTGTATCTATGAAGATTGATTTTGTCATCCAAAAAAACTTAGCGGCGCAGCTTGTTGCATGTTTGTCTTCTGTGTAATTAATCCTTGATACATAAAATTTTAATATACTTCATTCGTTTCAAAATACATGTCGCAAATGTACAATGTGCACTGTTCACATAGTTTACTTTAACCGTATTTTTTAACTAATATATAAATACAAATTTTTTTGGGTGGTGTCCGGGGTTCGAACCCCAGACCTTGCATATATTATGCATTGTCCTTACCAACTGAGCTAAGCTCACAGGAACTAATATATAAATACAAATATTTGTATGTAAGATATTGTTTGATTTGTCTCAATGAATATTTTCAAAATATCAAATTTTTATTAAAGATATTAATGGTCAAAATTATGTATTGACACGTGTGCAGTGGTTGACTGTGACATGTATTTTAAAATGGATGGAGTATATTTTTGCCCTTAAATTTGTTTTTCCATGACCAAAAGGCATTTGAAAACATTAACTACAGTCAAGTCAATAGATATGAATAGAGCTTAACTTTGATACACCGTATATATTATTGCCCTTAAATTTGTCTTTCCATGACCAAAATGCATTTGAAAACATTTAACAACAATCGATAGATATGAATAGAGCTTAACTTTGATACACTATTAGTGTTAAAAGTTTCACATTATCAGCAAATCACAATCAATTTTATGTATGGTTTTAAAAATAACTATAATTAAAATCAAACATTTTTAACGATTTGAAAGTTATCATTGACCCAAATTTATTGGACGGATGTCGAGGTGTTACTTTGCCATTTTAGCCCGCCACTGAAAAGTGAGTAAAAATTGTTCTTCTCCCTTTTGTTTTTCCTTATTCATCGATCTTAAAAGTGCGTACGTGAGTTAACTCACGTTGAAAAATGTTCAACATGAGTTAACCCACATTGAAAAAAGTTAAGCGTGAGTTAATCCACGTTGAACATAATTAAAGGAATGAGCAATTTTAAAGAGAGAAGAGCAATTTCCAAAGTGAGTTGAATATTTGAAAATAGAAAAGTTTGCTATAAGTGTGTCACTATTAGAGTTTCTTTAGTAAAACTAATATTAACAATATTAGGTGGAATAGATTAAGCTTGTAATTTGTCAAATCTAAATTAATGTGGGGAATTAGTCACTTTAGTTCCTGAATGAGAAATGAGTAGTCACTTTAGTTCCTAAATGCAGAAAAATTGCAGAACAGTCCCTGAATGTAGACTATGTTGATCAATTTCATGGACTAAAGTGACTAACGTTATCTACATTCAGGGACTAAATTGACTAACGAAGTCTGCATTCAGGGATTAAATTGACTAACAAAGTCTACATTCAAGGACTATTTTGCAATTTATCTGCATTCAGGGACTAAAGTGACGACTCATTTTCTATTCAGGAATTAAAGTGACTAATCTCCCAATTAATGTGATATGCTGAGGTTGATTTAGATCATCACGTGTCTTAGACCCTGCAGTTTCCATTTAGTATTAGGTAGTCACAATCCAATAGAGTCAGCCGTTCTAAACAAGTGCTACCCTTCTAAACAAACACATAAATACAGCATTTCTATGAACAAAACAAATAAATTAATCAAAACCAATTAGCACGAGTCTGGTCTATAATAATCTACTAAAGGGTAACAGTCTAACAGAGTCTACTGAAGCAAGTACTGCGCAGTTTGAAGTTTGTTCGACTGAACAGAAGAAAAAAAATGTTCGTGAAAATCGTTTCCATTATCATTTGGTCAAAACAGTCCATGAGTTTGCAAATCAGAAAATACATTTTTAACATGGGAAAATGTAATGGGACCTTATACATAGACTAATTACCGAGAAATTAGTCTTTGAAAGACCAAAACTTCATAGGCAAATTGTGTTGGCAATAATGTGATCAGCATTTGAAAATTGATGTTCCCACATCAAAGGTTCCTAGGAAACACCACAAAATTACCAATATAACCTCATCAACAGTTAACTGCCGATGAATTTTAACCGGTGATAGTTAACTACCGATGGAAATTGGAGTTAAATTTGTCATTTCATGATGTTTCTTAACATTGTGGGAAGTGTGAACAGCAATTTTCTCAACATTTAGAGACTGTGTTCAGTTAATGTGTCCTTCATAATCTAGAACTTGTGGAAACTATTAATAGACTACTTTAACTCATATTTTACAATTTCACAGATGCAGTTTCCAATTAGAAAAAAAAATAGAACAGGACAATTTGCATTTTACAATTTCAATGTCCAATTTGCCTATTCGTTCATTTGTTAGAACAGGACAACAGTAGCCAAAACAACTGACATTAGGCTCATGTTTGAAATGACAAAATAGAACACAGAACAGTATCATAATGCAATCAGATGAAAAACTTTTCAATCAGAAGAAACCAGGTGACTCTGTTTCATCCTAGACATAATTAATTCCTCTAGATAGATTGTGCAAAGTATTGTGTTGTGTACTCAATAAGATTCATCATAATAATGTCTTCTAAAACAAATTATGCTCTAGCATGTTGATAAGTATATGATCAATGTATGAAAGGATAGCTCTGCATTCCTTAGATGTAAATTGCGTTAACAGTTTAACACATAAGATGCATCAGAAGACAAGTTAACCTGTTAATCAAAGATCAATTTCACGTACAATGCAGGATCAATCATTTATGTCATAGCATAAACCATGGGCACCCAAGTATTTACCCTGTTCTGCTACAAGCAATTGCACTATGCATATTTGACTAAATCCTCTTCTCAGGACTAAGCATTTATTACTAAACCACCAAGAATACAAAACTAACTGATTATCGTCACCAATTTGATCAGCAAGACTATTTTTCCCATGTCTTCAATGAATGAGACACATTAGCTTTTATGAGCATCTGTAACTAAGAGCAAGTTAATCACCTAGAGTTTGTCAGATTTGCGGTGTGATCTTGATTTTATTTGAAGCTCTAAAGTGTAATTTTTGCCGTGATTGATTCTGACATACTCACTATTATTATCAACTGTTAAGAAATCTCCACCAACATTTAACTTTCGTCATTAACTAAGGTTATTATGTCATGTACAAAAAAATATTTAATAACAACAAATTCACACCCAAACAGGACATAATTTGGAAAACAAACATGCAAGAACAGGGGAAAATATATGAAATCATGGAAACAATTTGTTGCCAGCATATGCATAAACAAGTTGTAATTCACCAACATCACAAATTCAGATCAATAAACCAATACAACAGTAACCAACTGAAACAGAACCATAATAAATTCAGCATAAATGTGTTACATAATGAAACAGACACAAATCCTTAAATAAGAGATTGAAAATAATCTCAAGTTAACAACTTTACACTAATAACAGACACTTCCGATAGAAGCAATGTCGAGTGTCGAACACCAACACAGGTTATTCTAATCAAGCTCTATTGCACCGACACTTCTGATTAAAGGCGTGTCCCAACACCAACATTAGTAATTATATTGAATTATGTCATTTTCTAAAAATTTATAGGTTTCGACATGTCAGTGTCAAGTGTCCATGTCTATGTTTCATAGCATTCAAGCATACTAGTTTTTAATGTGCATAAAAGTGTTATGTTTTAGAAACCGAATCGGACAATTCAACAAATTGAACCATAAACCAACACAATCTACAATTCGATTATTTGAGTAATTCAATCGCAGTTTCACCTCAACTTCAAACAATTGAAGCAAATTAAATCATAACCCAGACATCTCCCCCAATTCAATCCGATTCAATTGCTAAAACATTGCGAACTGGTAAAAAATTCCAAATTAATTAATCAAACAGATATTATTATACCAAAAAAAAATTAATCAACCGCTTTTGCATTGATAAATAAGGATTTTATCATAGAATCTAACAGCGTTCAAATCCAACAATAATCACGGCGCTATTAACACCACAACCATAATTAAAAACGGCAAAAACATAGACACAATTATAAAATTGAATGCACTTTATTAATTCCACTTCTATTGCAGTAATTTTTGCACATAATTAAAACGAAAAAACAAAATTCACGCTAAATCTACAAATCTAAACAAAGATAATTCAATTAGCAGCGATAATATCGCCGCCAAATGATTCAAGAACAAGATCTGCTGAATCAGCAGCAGCAGGACTACCAGGAACAAAGAAAACTGACTTCGCAGCGACGAGTTTCTTCCGTTGTGGACATCGAGGACCGTAGATCCCGGAGAAGAAGGAAGGGAAACCATCGGATGCGGCGGCGGTTTGAGGCTGATCGGAAGGTGGTGGCGGCGGTGGTGAGGCTGGTGGACGGTAGATTGAGATCTGAGAGAGGGAGTTGAGACGGTGAGATCTGGCGGTTATCTTTGAGTCGCGGAGGCGAGCTAGGGTTCCTGGTTTGAGGAATTTGTGGAAGTGGTTTGGTAAAGTGGGTCTTGTTCTCTGCTTCATGGTGATGGAAGAGAGGGAGAGAGACTTTAGAGAGAGAGAGGTTTAAGAGAGAGAGAGAGAGAGAGAGAGAGAGAGAGAAAGGGATGGGG
>Ga0228710_1006902_pt1 | contig 16984 bp, 11 predicted proteins | sample MedpolnodulmetaG_FD_177995 | JGI IMG/M metagenome (GOLD analysis project Ga0228710, IMG submission 177995) | Root nodule microbial communities from Medicago polymorpha collected in Santa Monica, California, United States - pink nodules | ecosystem: Host-associated > Plants > Roots > Nodule... | reverse complement strand
GGGGGGGTTGAATTGTGTTAGTTTTTTCTTCGTTTTCTCCTACTGAAGTCACTTTTCAAAAGCAGATAGAACTCAACTTCTGAAGTGATGTTCAGAAAATAAATGCAGCGGATAAAACAGAGAGAGAGAGAGAGAGAGAAGAAAGACACAGCAATTATAAGGTTCCTTCCACAAACCGGAAGTAGTCCTGTCCCCCTTGCACTTCCAAGGAGAGTTCACTAAAATGTAATATCTGATTACAATTGCTCACTGCAAAACCTAGCAAGAGACTTCAAACTACTCAAGCATAATTGCAAGAGATTTCCTATGCTTAAGAACTTAATCAAGAGACTTCCTATGATCAAGCACAATTGCAAGAGACTTCTATGCTCAAGCACAATTGCAAGAGAATTCTATTCAAACAGAATTACAAAAAAATTTGTTTGAGGTTGAACACTTTATATACAATCAGAGGTGTTCACAATACAAATCATATACAGACTCTTTAAGACTCTAGAATTTCTATGATATGGAAGTTGTTAAGAAATTCTAAGTGAACTTTGATGTGAAACAATTTCAGCAAAGTTTTGCCACTTGTAAATTGTTGTATGAGTCTTGAGTATTCAAATAGCAGGTCTTCACTCCTTTATATAGAGGTGTGAAGAGACGTTGTTGATTGCCAGCACATCAAAAAGAGTCTTTTGAAGCTTGATCAAATCACCAATGATCTGTTGCCTGATTTGGTTATTGTCCTATGAAGGAGCAATTTCAAATCCATTCCAAGTCTGGAGGAACACCGTTGCAGGCACAGCTGTTGTTCTTGTACTAGCAGACATAAAAACAGAGTAGTGGAGATAATGGTTGTACACTTCGTACAAATGTGCTTTTTCAACGCTCTCCAAAGATTAAGCATCCAATGCCTTCAAATCTATTTGAAATAGCCGTTGTCTTCAGAACCTCTTTCTTGCAACACAAGCTTCCTTCTTGTTGATTACATTGCTCTTATTTGTTCTTCAAAACCTATGCTTGAAATTAAAGACACCAAATTTTTTGTCTATGGTCCTGCACACTTGAACAAATATTAGCATATCCAATTGACACTTTTAATACCTTGTTATCATCAAAACTCAAAGGATAATGTTAAACACATTTTGTACCAACATGATATCATCAACTCGTGTCACTTATTCTTCCAACATGGAAACCATCCTATACATTGTGCAATACATATTTCATTTGCGCACCAACTTATTTATTGGCATGAGTATTTGTGAATGTGTTTGAATGATGTTTAAGTGTTTTTCAGCTAATTTTAATAAATTATTAGCTGTAGTTTATAAACACAGTTTAGAACCTAATTAAAAAAAAAACCTAAATAAAGCCATTTGATTTTTCTTTGATTGTAGAAATAAATACATAGACACTTTTCAAATAAGCTTTTCACCGACCTATTTATCTAAACATTTGCAATGTTCTCGAGTCTGTTGAGAAAATGGTATTGCACCCACCGAAGTTAGTAGCATAATAGCATGTCAAAAGTTCATAATAAAAAATTACAACAAAGTTCATTAGAGTGTTAAAGACTCCGATTACAATAAGCTTAAAACTTTTTAAAAAAAAAATGTATTCACACTTCAATATTTTAAGTTGATAATCAATTTTTTTAATACGAAAAAAAGTTTAGGTTACTTGAACCTTAAAAGTTCACTAAAGTCAGGACAAACCTCAAAGTTTCGCTAACAAAGTTAAATCATCCACGTTCTCAGGCGGAAAGCAAAAGTTTTTTCTTTCTTTTTTAGGGGATGCTGAAAGCAAAGGTTAAACTCAAATAATCAATAACTTTGCCATACCATACTGCAACTTCATGAATTAATCCTATTGGTTGTCAGTTGTAGTGTAATAATATGACTTGGAATAAGCCAAACGACGAAGGCTTTGATGTTTTAGTCGATAAAATTTAAGTCCAAGCTGTGAATACGACAAAATATATTATTCTGCATATCTATTATTGTTTTCCATTGAAATAATTTCATCTTCATTTCCTTGTCTCTTTCTAGGTAACTTTAGAGAAAAGTAACAACTACTCATTAGTTATTAAATTAATGAAAGCAACTTTAACAAAGAAATTAAAGAATTTATGGTCTTCCTTTGTTCCCTAAGATTAAGAAAAAACACACACACACACACATATATATTATTGTCTCCTTGCTCATCCAAGTTCAACCATTATCTCTTAACAAGTCTCTCATCTTTCAAGCCTGAGAATAGAATCTTCACTTTTTCAAGTAAGTATATATTTAAATTTTAAAGCTTCTTTTGCTACTCCCTTAATCTTTGAACTTACTAAAGACTAGACAAGTTAAATTGATTTGTTTGAACTGTCTACTAACATAGCACTCGTGCGATTGTTTATAAAAGCTTATGAAAACACGTTATGACATGTCAACAAGTTGTTTTTAGCTTATTTTATTAGCTCTTCAAAATAGCTTATGAAAACTTATAAATTGGCTTAAATGCGTTTTTGACCCCTTCAACAAGCTAATTTCTTCTTAAAAAAAATCTAGCTAATTTCTTTTTCCACTAATATATACATAGTTTTTTTTAGTCTCACTAATCTCTTGATTAATTTTCCTTAAAAAAAATCTCTTGATTAATATACAGCATATTTCACAGGAACAAGATCATCAATCATTACTCGGAATGGCTACTTTTTATATTGTTCCTGCTGGGAACACAATTGATGATAGTGAAAAGGAATACAGTATTGTTCACTTCCAATATTCCAACAACAACGGCATAAAAAAAATATCAACTAGTCAAATTTATAAGCAAACATTATTTTCAAATATTCAATTTCCTAAAACCTTACAAAATTACAACAATAGAAGAAAATCTTTCAGTAGAGAAATACAAAGATGTGTATTTGCTATCAAGAGATGACATTAGAAGTCATAGAAGTAACTATAATTTTCTTCATATTGGGTTGGTACAATTTTCTATAGTTAATAGCTATTTAGTTCAAGAAGAAGCACTTAAAGTGTCAATAAGTTTGAGAGATTCTAAGCACCAAAAATTTGAAGATTCAGTCTTGGTACGTTTGGATTCAGATTTGTGTAAGGGTGACATAAAGTTTAATTGGTTTCCAAATTTCTCGACACGTTTGTCTGATTTAGCGAATTCGAATGCGTTGGTTGTGACTATAGATGCTCCAGATTGTGAATTTTTAACAGTTAGGTATAGAGTCTGTTATAAGTTAAGGAAGAAATCTATTAAACTTGATTATCTATTTGAAAATCCTATGGTAGAGGTGGACACTGAGAAAACAAATGTTGTTATCCCCAAATCAAATAATAATTTTAATAATCAGGGTTAAGTATATAAGATTAATGGATTCTATATATATGTTATGGTTGCTGAAAGCTTGAAGAATGAAGTATGCCAAGTTTGAAGATTGTTCTCAGGATACAAATGATATTGAACCAGCGTGGTTTCATTATCTTATTGTGTATGTTTTTTATTTCTTCCCACTCTTTTTATTGTATTTATTATGAGTGGTTTGTAATTTATCAAGTAATTATGCTTTGGACTCTTTGTAATTGATCTCCTTATGATTTTTAGAATTTGTTGTTTTAGTTGTCCAGAATTCACATTTCACCATTGAAAGAGAGTAATATTTGTAGTATAAGCATGTGTTATGGTTTCAATTCTAGAGGGTCAAAACTGATTCTAGAGGTTGTAGAATTGATTTTATGATGTTTTGATGATTTAAAGTAATTCTACTTGAAGCTACACTTTGTAGATTTTGGCTTTTACAATTGTTTTTAACCTTAAATTTACTACTAAATCCACTTTTACATAAATACATCCAAACATAAATCACTTTACATTCAATTTACTTTTATCCAGAATCAATTTTATCGAATCAGTTCAGTCAAAATCAATTCTTATAAAAGTTGAACCAAACATATGCGATCAATTGTATAATTTTGGATAATAACATTTTGTATCAATTGTAACACTTTTTTAAAAGTATTGATATATTTATTAAACTTTAACCTTTTTTAGGAAATAAAATTGATGTTATAATTATTATTACAGTTAAGTGGCTGTCATTATCCATGGTAGAAAGAGGGGAAAAGAAGAAGAAAAAATGTCACTAATCACCTAACATATGGGGTCTGGCACTGAACATACTTTCTTTTCCCATTCTCTTCCTCTTTCCCATGCTAAATTTAACCTAGAGCAATATTACTTCAACAAACCACAATCCATTCACCTTTATCATTCCTGAAAGCACCTCCACAACTTTACAGCCTTCTACTATGATTCACATTAGGTGATTCCATCCAATGAATTAAGTTGATCATATTTGACCTGTTAAACTTTGAGAAATCAAGCTCAACATCAGTTTACTTGTTTAGCAAGTAAACTGATTTATGCTAGTTTTCACACACATTTAGTCTATGATTGTTATGGTGTATGCACAGTAGATTAGCACAACTTATAGGATTTTCAACTTCTAAGTTTTCTCGTCTTTTCTCTCTATGAATTCACTTTCTTCATTCTTATCATCATGATGATGAATTTCATGACAACCTACATCTTGTTTCTTGTCCATAATTAGTTCAGATATGCACAGTAAGGCACAATATTATCTAACCACCAAAGTCTAGCGTAAGTGATCATACATGGTGTGAGTGCTGTAAATTTTAGAGTATTGAGCTCTATCTTTACATATAAGATAAAAAAGTAACAGTGTGTTTCCGTTAGAACTAGCAAGGGGTGTATGTAGCTTTAGCCGCTTCTCCAATGGCGAGGGGTGGATCAGAATTAGGGTTTAATCGGAGTTGCCTCCTACATAGTCTATGTATAGGCCTAATCAACTCCATATTGGACTTAGATTAATGGGTCGGATCTGCTTGTTTGATTAACCTCTCATGCCGCTAAGTTTGCAACCCTTGTGCCGACTCTTGTCGAATCAGGTGTGACGTGGATAGGAGTTATCCACAGGCCCGTCCCTTGGGGGACGCAAACAGCTCAATAGAGCTGAGCCTCCAAAATTTTGGGGGCCCAAAATAATTTTTAATATATAATGCGTCTAAAAACTTAATATATAGTAATAGCGAAGATAAGATTCCACGTTTCATAACGTGGCCAAGTGGTTGTATGCATTGGAGTTGTTGTTATCGTCTTGGGTTAAACTAATTATTTTTTTGACAAAAACACAATATTCCTTTTGTTTTCTTCTTATTTTTTTGGCTTAATTGCAGTTTTAGCCCCTTAACTTTCCCAAAGTTGCGATTTTGGCCCCCTAAGAAAAAAAACTACAAAACAACCCCCTAAGTTTTGTAACTGTAGCAGTTTTGACCCCCCAAGGCAAAAATAAAATTAAAAAAATAACATGTGGCACCCACTTAGGGTGCCACGTCAGCGTAGACCGAGTCAATATCAATCTTGGGGGCCAAAACTACTGCAGTTGCAAAACTTAGGGGGCTGTTTTGTAGTTTTTTTTCTTAGGGGGCCAAAATCACAACTTTGGAAAAGTTAGGGGGCTAAAACTGCAATTACGCATTATTTTTTTAAACCAATTGTTGTAATTTTTGGCCCACATTTCATGACGACCTACACTTTTTGGCAATTTTTGGCCCACATTCTTATTTTCCATGAAAATTGTTGTTCACACAAGTTACAAGGCTGAAACACACATATAAAAGACGCAAATACCCCTTAGGGGTATTTGCGTCTTTTATATGTGTGTTTCAGCCTTGTAACTTGTGTGAACAACAATTTTCATTTTCCATTTCTAAAACTTAAACAAAGCTAGCTGGTAACGTCTTCATGATTCACAATTTCTTCTTCAAAAACACTTTTGTTCTTACCAACACCACTAATGTTAAAAATCAGCCATGCATCAAGCAACATCGAATTGGCACATGACATCAAGTCAACAAAATTAGAAGATGACAACAATGTCTGTTTAGAAATGTTGCTTGAGATACCAAAAACATTGGACAAAGAGGTGAGAACCTAATAATAACAAAGAGGTGAGAATCTCACCAAAAATAGATTAAAATATAAATTAATGAACATATAATGTACATCAAACAAATTGTTATCAGAGATAATCTCTCATCCATAGTTTTGAAAACCGGGCCGGACTGGCTGGTCGGACCGGTCCAACCATGAACCAGTGGGGTGATCGACCGGTCTAAATTGCTTATCAGATCGGCTGTGTTGTGGTCGAATTCGAACACGCGCACAATTCATTCATTCAAATGTATCACCTAACCAACACACCACAAGGTCATTTTGTGATTATGATCCTTGTAAAATATATATGTAGTTTAATCTTAAATTAAGCTCAACGACACCTTGAAGTGTGAACTATATAACGTTAAAAATGCTGGGTAAAAGAAATAGCACAAATATAATCATATTTTGTTTTTTTATAATATAAAATACCCTTAAATAAAAGCATTTAATAATTACTAAGTAAAAAAAGCAAAATATATTTATAACTATTTTTACTTTTTTTTTCTTTCTGTTTTCTTTAAGACAATTATAGGTGTCAAATCTTTTTAAAAAAAAATTGGAAACCGAGTGATCCGGTTCAATATAATTTAATACCATTATAATTTTTTATATAGACCGAGTTATATATTCGAGTCATTCGAGTTAATCCGGTTTAGTTATGCGGTTCGACCATTGACCCAATGGTCCGACCAATGAACCAGTGACACAGTAACCTTACTGAGTCGATCACCTGTTCGGTTTTTAAAACTATGCTCTCATCTAATTAATTCATAACAAGATATTTTCGCATAGAGATCCTTGCAGCCGAAATGAACTCCAGACCATTGTCAGTTCTTAAACCTTTCAGTTTAGTTCTCATTTGATTTTCTATGAAGGCGTGTCATTCTTTAAAATTTTCAAAGGTGTCACTTTTGTTTTTCAAAACAAATACCTTTACCCTCCTAGAATAATCATCAATGATAGACAAGAAATAGAAATCTCCCCCATGTGTAGGTGTCGTAGAAGGACTCTAATGATCCGAATGCACATACTCAAAGGGCCTACTAGAATAATGCATGCCACTCCCAAACCTCACGCTATGTTGTTTGCCTAGTATGCAATGTTCACAAAATTCTAGTTTGTCAAATTTATTTTTTCCTAGCAAACTTTGTTTAGATAGTTTGACTAAACCTCTTTCATTGATATGTCCTAACCTTAAATGCCACAGTTCAGAGTTATTATGAGATGTTACACTAGCTACGGATGCATGGCCTATTAAAATTGAACCATCTAAAATGTATAAACGATTCATCTTAGACCCTTTAACAATAATTAATGCACCATGTGATATTTTACAAACCACATGATCAATTCTTGTGTCATAACTGAGACTATCAAACATGATTATGGAAATTAAATTTCTCTTAAGTTCAGGAAGATACCTCGCATTCCTTAAAAGGAAGGTAAATCAAGCTTTTGATAAAATTAGTTTCACCTAAGACACTAGATTTCTATTTTGTTATGCTACTGTGATCGTATGAATCAAATTGTTATTACTAAGGACCTTGATTTACCAAACAAGAACATATATGGATTTATACGATCCTAATAGCCCGTCATCTTTCTAATATTTGCTTTATTTAATTTTCATTTGCAAATCAACTCTTATTAAAGTCACCCAATTTAACAGTTAAATAAGTATTAATTAGTTTTTTAATAGAAACAACAATCTCCGTGAAAACGAATCTTTGTAAATATTTTTTTTTAAAGCGTAAATATTATTACTTAAATAACTTGCAACTGGCCTAGTTTTTTTTATGTGGTAGATACTTGGATCTTTTAATTTAATTATTTGTTTCGGATTTCGAACTTTGATTATGTTGTATGTAAAAATATTTGTCCTACGTGGGATTCGTCCCCACGTACACATTAATGATAGCTTAGTTTATAAAAAAAATTACTTACTAAATGTAATTATTATTTACCATTATTCCGTGGAACGCAAGCAAAACTAATTACACTCAGATTTGAACAAAAAAAAAACATCATTTTGGTTCTCCAATTTCATCATGATCTAACATCATACCCAGATCACCCATTTTCAATTTTCAATCAATCAACAAATCAAGCATCAATGATTATACATAGATTAATTAATTAATTAATTAACCTTCTCAATGCATATTGAATTGGGTTAGAGGATCGTTACAATGTCTAATTTGTACGGTGATTACAACACAAAGATCGATTATGTGTTCAAGGTTGTATTGATTGGTGATTCAGCAGTTGGAAAAACGCAATTACTCGCTCGTTTTGCAAGGAACGAATTTAAAGTTGATTCTAAAGCCACAATTGGTGTTGAATTTCAAACCAAAACTTTGATTATTGATAATAAAACTGTTAAGGCTCAAATATGGGATACGGCAGGTCAAGAAAGGTATGAATCTTACCAATATAATTATTATTATTATTATTATTATTTACCCTTTTTTTTTTGTGATAATAATAATAATGAATTATTAGATCCATTCTTGAATGAGAAGGGATGTTTCTTGAGTTGATTGTTTATTTAGGATATGGTGATCAAGTTATGTGATGCAAAAATGTTATTTGAACATCAATTTGTAATATCTAAATTCGTTAATTTTTTAATTGGTTAATGAAATGTTAAAATAGGTTAATAGATGTATTAGGTTTCGCAAATTGTTAATCATACTTCATCAACCTTGATTTTCAGGTATTCAAATTTACATGTAGTTGGAACACTTGAAATTGTGGTTAATAACCTTCAAATTTGTGGTTAGTAAAGTTTAATTGGTTGTGTCCTGTAAATACAACTCAAATGTTAAAAAGTTGCAGGAAATTTATGTGATGGGATGCGTGTTCGAACTATCTATACCCCCTCTTTCCCCACTTATTATATGTGAGTTTCGCTACTAGACTCTTTGAATCCAACAAATGAGTTCAGTTGGTTGTTAGTGAGTTATCTAATCTTGATATATCCATCAACCATTCATTGAACTGCCTTAACCACGTGTGTGAACTGCGTTAGTCATTTGAAAAGGTGTTGTATGTCGGTGTAATTTGATGTTCAATTAACACAAGTGTGATGCTAAAATATACGGGAATAGTATCATTATGTCAAGAGATATTAAATAAAAAAAAAATTTTGTCAAGTAATTTAGTGGCTAGAAATTCACTGTTTTAAGGTGGATAAATGAGGTGCTCGGGGTTTGAACCCCAGCCCAGCATATATTATGCAATGTCCCTACCAATTGAGCTAAGCTCATGGGACAACTTTTTAGATTACAGGTCTAAAATGATAATGTTTAGTGCATAGGATAAAGTTGAAATGATAAATATATGATGTTTGTTTTAAATATATAAAATGTAAAGATTTTAGCATTGATGTTAAAAGTCTTGTGTAGTATGTGATACTAAGTAAAACTACATGTCTACTTATTGTGTTTAAAATTCAGGCATAAAAACTGTATCTGTATCACATTTCTCTAAAAGAAATATATGAATTTAATTGCCTCTTGGAGTTAGTTTAGTAATGTTATATAATTGCACAAGTTCTTTGAAAATAAATGGATAATGCTGAAACTACTCAGGTTAATTGAATGGAATATTAGAATGATTTGTATTGTCTCAGTCTCATGTTTGTATGTCTTTACAATATGTCATTTGTATCTCATCAGCAGACTATGAAAAATTATGAATAGAATTTCCATATAGCTTGGCATATTTGTATGGTTTTGTCCTCATATTGATAACACTTTCCTTTTTGGTTTTACTGGCTCTTTTCGTATTCTTTTCTTGATGCCTTGTGATATAAGTAATCCTTGATATCTGATTTAAGTAACCAGTTACTCAGTTAGTTCCTGGAAACAGATTCCCTACAGTCAAATAGTGATTGCTTAAAGATATCGACTATCCAATTTCGACCAATGATTTATAACGTTTTGTATTTACTTATCAATATTTCAATTTGAACCGTTCCATTTCTATTAAACGGCTTTTAATGAACCTATTGCAAGACTCCCAGACAATGAGGAATCCATGTCCTTGGTTCCCGGCTTGAGTTGTTTATTTGTCCAACTTTATATAATCTTTTTAGCATAGAACATATCACATTTGAGCATTAATTTGCTACTTTGGTCTCTGAAAGTTGCCTCTTATTCTAACTTATAGGTACAGGGCAGTTACTAGTGCATACTATCGAGGAGCAGTTGGAGCAATGTTAGTTTACGACATGACAAAGCGTCAATCGTTCGATCACATGGCCAGATGGTTAGAAGAATTGAGAAGTCACGCCGACAAAAACATCGTGATCATGTTAATTGGAAACAAATGCGATCTTTCTACTCTTAGAGCAGTTCCAACAGAAGACGCAGAAGAGTTTGCGCAAAGAGAGAACCTCTTCTTTATGGAAACATCAGCACTCGAAGCCACCAATGTTGAAACTTGTTTTTTAACGATTTTAACCGAGATATACCGAATAAATGCAAAGAAACCACTTAGTTCCAATGGTGATGATCAAAATGGGACTTCAACACTTCTTAAGGGAAGTAGAATAATTGTTCCTAATGAAATAGATGGTGGTGGAAAAAAGGGTTGTTGTTTTGCCTCTTAGATTTTTGTATAATTTGTTTCTCTTTGTGAAGCATACTGCTCACTCAAGTTTTGCATAGTTATGGGAGTTTGTAGAGAGGGTAATTATTTTTTTACTGTGATTTTTCCGTTAGGCATTACTGCATTAGCCACATTGAGGCTATGTATTTAACTATGTTAATATAACTTGCCCCTTCATCGTTATTAGGATGATGAATGGAAAACCTAACAACTTGGTGGATGTATTTGTTGTTGAGAATGAGATAAGCTTTTCATAGTAATGCTCCTTTTTTGTTTCTTGTTTGAGTAATATTTGTCATTAGCATGCACAAGCCGATGTTTGTCGCTTTTCTCGATAAAAATATTTGAAGTTACAAAATTTTATACGATCATTTGAAAAAATTCAGCTATTTGATCGAGTATAAAAAGGCAAAATTGTAAATAAGATAGTTTAAATGATGAGTAAAATTGGCTATTAGCACGAGTCTTTGATATTTCAAAACAAAATGGTATATTATGGAGAACAGACTTATGCAAAAACTTGATGTCCACTGTATATAGATTTAAAGTAAGAATGGAAAGTAGTACTTATTTTATAAACACTCATTATGAAAGAAAACAAGAACAAAATATCTATTAAGTCTTGAGGAGAGTTGAGGATAATCACATTACGCTAAGAACATTAACCACGCAACTGGACTGGACACCACATCTTCATTCAAGTTTCTCAATACTAATTTTTTTTATCTAATGTGAGACTTCTAACCCTTAATGTCTAAAATAAAGCATCTCCAACCACAAACGATCTACCAACTAGCGAAAATGAAGAGTCTTCTATGCTGAGTTGAAGTTCATCATCTCACCGAGTGAATTTAAGATTAAACCTCACTCGTTTTGCATAGAAGTCATACCCTCTTCGACGATCATCACATTCTCTTGTTTTGTAAGTAGAGCTTCAACTGTTCTTTTCAATGATCCTTTTCCATCAAATACAACTTCTGCATTTACTCTTTCAGCTGCTTCACCGGCTTGATATGCCTCATCTATTATGTTTTCGCATTCTCTCACAAGTTCTGAAATCAGATCTGTGCTTAAGAAGGGATGCTCAAGAATTTTCTGAAGGAACGGCAGGCGCCCAAGCCCGCCTGTCTTTCGATCATATTTCTTCAGAATTTTAGCCAACCCTGCAAAATTAAAAGCCTCATATTTAAGCAATGTTATTATTCATAAATAATATATAGCTTGAGAACATTCCAATGATTGTTGTTTATGAGGTTTTTAAACTTGAGAATGAGTTTTTAGTGAGATTATAAATTGGATAAAATTTTATAATTAAGCTTATGATGAAAAGGTACCTGTGTAATTGATGTTACAGTAGTTTATTAAAAGTACCATTTCACCATGCAAATCAACAATATATTTTGTTAAAGTATTCATCATCTCCATATAATCAGTTTCTGATGACTGACTTCCATTTGTTCCCCTTAAACTGATTGCTCTCTTGATATTCTGCTCTAACTCCTGCACTAACACAACTCCTTTTTTATAACCATGGAAATAATTTTTCGCTAATGGTGTGTTTGGATGGAGAGTTTAAGAGGGAAAGAGAAGGGAGAGTTTACTTTTCATTTTTAAATTACGGACACTGAAATATTTTTTTAAAAAGTTAATTTATTAACATGATAAACGATCATGTAATACTTCAATCACACTTAATATATTTTAGAAAAACATGTTATATAGTCCGTAATTTAAAAAAGAAAAGTAAATTCTCCCCTCCTAAACCCTCAATTCAAATACATCCTAAAAGAATTTATATAGGGGACGAATACAATGATACCTTTCCTTTAAACTTAGAAAGATCCTTTTGAAAAAATTTCTTGTCCCTTTTCATAGAAATACTTTAATGATACTACCTCCTTCTATAGTTATAAGACCCTTTTGAGAAAAAAATTTGTCCCTTTTTTATAAGACTCTTTTAATATTTTCAAGTACATTAATTATTTCTTTACTAACATACGTTTATTTATTTTGCATTTTTTTCTTCAATTAAATATTATGTTGAAAACATAAATTAACTCTCTCTTAAGGATAAAATTGTAAAAACAATAGTAATTATATACAAATTTAATACTACAACCAACTTTCTTAATCTACGTAATTTTAGCAAAAGACTCCTATATTTCGGGACGGAGGTAGTAACATAAACTTTAATATAAGTATCAACTCTTTAATAATTTAATCAACCAGTTCTATATTTAGGGAAGTTGTAATATAACCTTATATCGGATAACGAAATCCTCCTCTTTTTCAGTGAAAAAATCATTGAACTTGTCGATTTCATTGTTCAACAAACAAATGAACTCTGCCTCCTCATTTCCATCATCATGTATCAATCGTATAAGCCTCTTCAATTCTTTGTATGACAAGAACTTGTCCCTCCATCCTGGCTGCTTCTCCTTAATATCATCAATATATATCTTTGCAAACTTCATAGTCTTCTTCACTAAGATTAATTCCTGCCCTCAACTTTGGTCCTAACTTTGAAAATGGAAACTATTTAAGAAACTAAAGAAAGAGGAAATGATAAGGATAAATAGTTTTGATGGTTGAAGATTAAGAATGTAGATAAGGATGCTTTTTATTGGCCAAGTTTTGATAGAATATCAAGGAGCATATGCTTAATTAGTTTGATGAAATTGAGGTTGAATAAAGATTAAAAAACTAACAATAATTTGTCATGGCCGATCAGTTCAAAGGTAAAATAGTTGATGGATGAAATAAAAAATTTTAACAAGGAGGATTTTTGTTGGCATTCATCTGATAAATTAAATATTGAAGGGTATATGCTTATTTTGTTGATATTCATGTAGAGGTAGAGATAGTAGGGATGCATAATTAAATAATATTTTTGGTAAAAAAGTTATCTTAAATTATAAGTCGATTTACAATAGAAATGAAACATTAATGTCATTTTTTTTTAATTTAAAGGAGTTAACGTCATTTTTTCTATCATACCTTTAATTATGAGCAAGCATATTCCTCCTTGTGATTGTCATAGCTCCAGTAAAAAGTTTGCTTTTATCAAAGTTAACCACCTGACCAGACACCTCTGCATATTCCTGAAAACTCTTAACAGACAACAAATGTTTTTACGAGAACCCACACAACAAATAAAAACATCATCCGCATAAAGGATGTGGGTCGGAAGAGATACACCCCGGCAATACAACATAGGCTGAAGTGCATTAGAGCTCCGTTCAATCTCGAGCGCTCTACTGAGAACCTCCTCTGCAAGACAAAATAATAGGGGGGATAGGGGGTCCCCCTTCCGGACACCTCTGCTACATGAAAAAAATCCCACGGCGTTACCATTCACAAGCACAGACAAATGAGCAGAGCAGAGAATCTCCAGGATCCAGTCACAAAATAAATTGTTGAACCCAAACTTATGTAAAACCACAATCAAAAACTCCCAATCCAACGTGTCAAAAGCTTTGCGGATGTCCACCTTGATCGCAATGTTTCCACAAAATTGCTTTTTTGTTAACAAATTAATCATCTCAGAAGCAAGAATAACACAGTCTGCAATATTGCGGTCACGGACAAAGCCTCTTTGATGAGGTGAAATGATGCGCATACATATTATTGCAAGGCGCTCAGCTAGGATTTTCGTGATTATTTTGAATTGAAAATTAGCCAAAGCAATGGGGCGAAAATCCACCATAGAAGCAGCCCCAGGAATTTTAGGAATAAGAACCAAAATATTGGAATTTAAATTCGGAATAATAACTCCAGTGTAAAAAAATTCCTGAATAGAACTCACCACGTCCACAGCCACGATGTCCCAAAAGTGTTGATAGAAATAACCCCCAAATCCATCGGGACCTGGGGCGCCATCTGCATTCATGTCGAACACCGCCTTTTTAATTTCATTAGCGGCAGGCATGATTGTCAACATATTATTTTCCTCAATGGTAACCAATGGTGGAATTGTTTTGTCAATCAAATCATTAGTACCACAGTCATTTTGAGTGCCAAAAATACCCTGGAAATAACTGACAACATGATTCTCTATTTCCCTCTGATTTGAAATGCGCACATCCCCATTTAATAAAAAAGAAATAGGCTCTGCTGCAGATTTAATACAAGATATACGGTGGAAATAAGCAGTGTTACGGTCGCCATGAATAAAACTTTGATTTCTCGCTTTCTCGCGCCAAAACTGATCCTGACAATTCATTGCTCTAGTCAAAGTCATCTGAGCCTGTAATTCTAACAAATGTAAATTTGCGTCAATTCTCGTATTATCTATATGATTTTGAACTCGCATCACCTCATCAGAAGCGAGTTGAACTTGTCGTTTGACATTGCCAAAGACCGATCTATTCCAAACCTTGAAAGCATCCTTGACACGAAGCAACTTTGTGTGAAGCTTGTGCATGCCGCTGCCAACAACATCTTTAGTCCAAATGTTCAGAATCAACGGTCGACATTCCTCATGTGTGGTCCAAGTTTTAAAAAATTTGAAGGACGTTGTTTTCCGAATTAGAGAGAAATCTGAATGAAGTAGCAACAGATGATGGTTTGATTGAGAACGCACAAGTGTCGTGCAAGAAGTAATCCCCCAAAAATCTGTCCAAGCTTCGTTACAAATAGCACGGTCGAGCCGTTGGAAAACCGAGTCGGAGTCTAATCTACCATTGTTCCAAGTGAACTGCACCCCATTAGTATTCAAATGCAACAACAGATTAGCATTAGTCCACGACATGAAGTCATTGCAAGATAAGGAAGGTGGTAATCGACGGCCCCTTTTTTCATGAGCACCCAAAATTGCGTTGAAGTCACCTAAGAAAATCCACGGACCCATTAAAGAATTCTGAAGCCTAGTCAAATCTGCCCAAAGATTTCTCCTTATACGGTAAGAGGTGCTAGCATAAATACCAGCAATATATAATTTAGTTTCTCTGCAAATATACTCCAGAACCAAACACTAAGAAAAAACAAAAATCACCTTATAAACAAAGTCCGAACCCCACACAGCCCACATATTAGGAATGAGAGGAGCTCTATTATTTAAATAGTAATTAGATACATGGATATTTCTCCAAAACCAAGAAGGAACAGAATCATACTCCACCATAGGTTCCGCAATAAAAACCAACGAAAGATTATGCAACCGATACATATCAGCCAACGCAAGACGGGAATCATTGTTACCAATTCCCCTGATATTCCAATATATAATATTCACTTAAACGGTGGGAGTGTACCCCTGGAGCGGGTTTTTGGTGGAGCCTTTTGTAAATTTATTTGTTTCTTTTTCTGTGACTTTGAGACCACCTGTGTAAAAGGCACCTCTTCATTCACCGCAGCTTTCGATAACCACTCTTGCATAAAATTCAAGTCATTCTGAACTATTGGATGTATTAGAGCACCCTCCGGAGCCACAATGCTACTTACATCTAAAGTTTCTTCTCGGACGGGAGACAAAATATGCGCATGATAATCTACATCAGTTCTAACAATATCTTCGGAAACATTTGAAATATTATTAAAAATAAGAGGATCAGTTACTACCGGTGCCAGAATGGATGTTGATAAGTCCTCCAAAACATTAAGGGAATCATCCACCTGATGAAGAGATGTTGCTGCACCTAGAAATGCTGCTCTTTCTGCGGCCTCAAGGGTGGTTTGTAGAGGAATACATGTATCCATACTTTCTTGCTGGCTCGTGTCTATGACCTGCTCCAAACTTTCAGTTTCTACTTCTCTAATAGTTGTTGCGGTTTCTGTATGGACCACGACTGCTGTTTCTGCCTCTTTGCTCATGGTTGATGTGTCAATTTTGAATGCTGGATTGTTAATGAGTTGAACAGGCACATCTGTTGTGGAATTTCCTCCGTTGCATCGCCAAGATTATTTGCTTTGAAGACAGCGGAAGAACCAATACCTGATGGGTTATCTTTGATTGGTGCCCAAATTGGCTTCGAAGTAGGGACATGCTTTTTCCCTTGTGCAATCTTCACCTTAGCTGTGGTTATTTCCTTCCGAGGATACAGGCGTCGGCAAGCAGACACATCATGCCCAATGCTTTGACAATGAGTGCAGAAATCCGGTAACCTTTCATATGCTACTTCCAACGTGAAGGCAAACCCTTCCCTCTCAACTACTATTTCGTGAAAGATCTTCCGAGATAAATCCATGTCCACCAAAATGCGAGCGTAGTGACCGAACAAGCGTTTGGTTGTTGCGTTGTCGATCAATAGAGGAGTGCCAACCGCACTTGCAATCTCACGAAGTGTCCGCTCCATCCAATACTCTTGTGGCAATTCAAGAAGGCGAATCTGAAGGTGAGAAAAACCACAAGAGGGGGGGG
>Ga0228710_1006901_pt1 | contig 16986 bp, 10 predicted proteins | sample MedpolnodulmetaG_FD_177995 | JGI IMG/M metagenome (GOLD analysis project Ga0228710, IMG submission 177995) | Root nodule microbial communities from Medicago polymorpha collected in Santa Monica, California, United States - pink nodules | ecosystem: Host-associated > Plants > Roots > Nodule... | reverse complement strand
ATAAATATTTTGCCATTCAAAAAAAAAAACACATCATTTATTTGTCAAATACAACAAACACACATAATTTATGTTCTTAATTCGTACGAGGAAGACTGTAAATTAACCAAAAATAAAATAGAAAAATTGCTGCTTTCACCCAATTCACTAGCAGAAGGAAAAAACTTTCTTTGCCAAATCTCACAACAATGTTGCAATTAATTTTATCTTTTATAACACTATGTATAAACTTTTGCCAAACTGGAAGAAGCCATGGATAGATCCGGAAGGAACGATGGAGTTTGTGGAGATGCAATAGAGTTGCAGTTATTAGTTCTATTTTATTTAAAAAAAGACAAAAAACAATGTGTTATTTTGCAACTAGTAAAACCGATTATTAGGTAAAGGGAAAAAGAAATGAGATGAGGTGGCTAAATATGATTGGAGAGTATGTTAAAAGAGTGTGTTAGGGAATGTGACAAAAGGATCCTATGTTCGTCTTTCCTTCTCTTGCGCCTTTCTTTTTACGGTTGTGACCACCTCAAGTGATCATGGCAACATCAATGTCCCCATCATCCACTCTAAATTTTGTTCACTCATTGATGCTAACAAATGTTTCACAAATTACGCGATAAATCATAAACTTCGACGATTTTACGTTTTTAGGTCCCAAATTCATTTTAAATCGGAGGTAAAAAAATTGTTTTTTAGCTAAAATCAAACTCAAAACTGAGTTAAAGCGGGTTAAATCGTAGTAAACTCGATAAAATCGCATAAATCACCCGAGTTTTCATTTAAAAAAATTCAAATTTTTTTTACCAATTTTTTTGCTGGACCAATTTTTTTCAAGTCAAGTATCCCACACACACTTTGTGTAGCGTTTTCTGGTTCCCAAACATTAATGTAACCTTTTCATTTCCCATATTTTATGATTTTAACACAAACAGAGAAGAGAATACAAAGAGACATTCAAACCCTAAGTTTCTAACGGAAATGGTATTCTGACACCGGCAAGGGGATTACAACGCCAACAAGGGTGGCAGCGCTCTTGTCTCTAGTTTAAGCGTCATCAACGGAAAAGATTGGTGGTTCAGCACTTCAACGATTTTTCTCTAGTCTCTTACGAAGGAATCAACATATATTCATAGTGCTATTGTTGTCATTTACTGGATTGATGGAATCTTTGTGTAATATTAAGTATTAACTGTCAAGGATCAAAGTTACAATTAAGTAATATTTTTAATTATTGATTTTAGGTAAACTCATACGAGTTTATAAGTCGAGTTTCGAGTCGAGTTTACTTAAGTAAAACGAGTTGATGTAAACTATGCTAACAAGTAATTTCATAAACTGTTGCAGCAAAAGAAAATAATCAAGCGAACTCATGAGTGGAAAACATAACTTGGACCTAGCCTAACTTCCACGCTTTTATGAAGTAACCAATCCATTACGTTCCACATAAGTAAAGATTATCAAATCAGAGTTGGAAAATTAGCTACAGAAGCTAACAAAGTAGAGAAAAAAAATCAATTTAACAAATCACGAGTATATCTCTGCAATCTTTGGTAGTCTGATATTAGTATGGAGGATCATTTAACAAATCACAGTTCTTACCAATATCCGTAGACTCTGTAGTAGATCCTCCATTTTTCTTGTTTTCAAGCTCCTATTGTCAACTGATATATAGGTGTCATCCACAAGCATACGAAAAAAGCCTCGACAGAAAGCTTTCTGTTATGCTGAAAAATTCAACTTTAACAGCAAATAATCTTAGTTAAATTCACAGCCTGCAGCAAATTATTTCTTTCAGTAACAAAAAGTCTTAATTAAAAGGGCAGTGTGGTGCACTAAATCTTTCGCATACGCAGGGTTCGAGAAGGGATCCCCCATTTTGGTGTATTGTACGCAACCTTATCCTATTTTTTATACGAGATGTTGTTTCCAGGACTTGAACACGTGACCTTTCAGTCATGTGACAACAACTGTACCATTGCAAGGTTAAAACTAAGAGGCTGTCTCTCCCTTTCAGTCACGTGACCTTTCTGTTTTAATTAATTAACATAAAATTTGTTTGCAAAGCAAGGTTAAAACTAAGAATGACTAAATCAATATGCAGAGAGTTGCAATATTATACACCAAATATAATTGGTCAAGCTCAAATTATGTAGTAAATTTCAACTTAGACACAAATAGGCTTAAACTACAATCATGCAAAAAAATAAAATAAAAAATTATTTGGACAGCAAGGTTGACTTAAAGAAATTATCAAAGGAGCATTTACACAATAATTTAATTTTTCAGGCAGTAAATAAGCACGGTCAAGCTTAATAAAAAATTCATTTGGACAGTAAGGTTAACAAAACGAAATGAACATTTACGCAGCGATTTACACTTTTAGCCAGAAAACAGGATTTGTTTAAGCTCGCATCATACAAAAAATTTCAACATAGACAATGCTTGAATTAACAGCTTAAACTGAATTAAGTGTTCATTCACTTAGAGCTTATCAAATGTTAAGCTCCAATTATGCATACAATCATTTGGGGTAAACTAGAAGAAGTGAGCAACAGAGCTTTCGTGCAGCAAGTTACCCTTTTAGACACCAATTAGATTTGATTAACCTCTACTTATGGAGAAAATTTCAACTTGGCACAAAATGCACTGGAATTGGTTAAGCGTAAATTATTTTTTTGAAGAAGCTAAATTAGCCCACCCAAATTAGCACGAGAGAATCGAACCTGAGACCTTGAGGAGGAGCACACTCCCAGGTCCCAAGCCAATACCACCAGGCTAACCCAAATGGGTTTCGGTTAAGCGTAAATTATACACTATTTATCTGCCATTTGTTGGTGAAAGTTAATCCCTCGGCAAGTGATTCAAGCAAAGCTTCCACAAGCATGAAACAATCAGTGTTATCAATGACAAGTAGAGTGCAACTGAGGAAATTAGGCAAAAAACAGAGGCTAGGGTTTTGTTTCTAGCTTCGAGCACAGGAAGAGCAAAAGAGTTTTAGAAGAAAGAATTTGTTGAGAATAGTATTGGGAAGAGAAGGGTCAATGTCACAATCCATAAAACAAATACCCTAACAAATAAAATTATCAAAATGATTTAAAATAAATTTAATGACACAAAAATTGCTGCTAGCCGTGATTTACACATAAGCCATATGATATAGTGGTTCATCTAGCCTTACCCATAAAAAGACTCGGGTTTGAACAATTAAAATTGGATGAATTGTTTTCTCATCACCATTACCTCATATGTTAGTCATAGTAAAACAATTTTCACCATTTATATAGTATCTTCAGTGTCTATTTGAATACAGTGAAACAAAATAACTAATTATACAACAATTTGTGTGAAAGCATGGTATTTGTAAGGACTTAGACTAGAGGGGAGCTTGTTAGCTTTTGAGCTAAGGAGTTAGTTAGGGAGGTTATTAGTTAATGTGGTAATTTGGATTATTTTTGTATTAATAGGGGAGTTATGAGTTACAGAGGATATTCAGTAAACACTGTAACAATTGTTCATAAAGCGGTGACTCTATTGTAAAAGGGGGAATACTTTTGCGTAGCACCGTCCCCCTAAAGTGCTACAGCGGATAGCAGGATGGCCGCTATTGCAAAGATTAAAAATCAGTGTACAAGGTAAACATAAATACTCGAAAATATGAAATTAAAATACATAAAATTAAAGAGACCATCATACTTCATAATTAAAGAACCTGAAGTTAAGAGAAATAAAACATACACAGAGAAGAACATAACATAACTGAACTAAAGGTAGGAAGAATAACAGAACGATTGTTGGTGAACAAGAACATAGTAGAATGAAGAACAGAACATTGCCCTTAAAAGGGTCTGAACTGACATTTATACTCTTAAAATAAAAAGACAATGGTTTAAAATAAAAGGATTTCAGGAATTTCGCCCTAAAACCCTAACAGGGGACGCAATAGCGATTTGTGGCTGCAAAAACCGCTATTGCTGACAGCGGCTCGCAGCCCAAAAGTGTCACGCTGAACCCTACCACCATTACGCTATTCCGCTGTGGTAGCACTATTGACAACATAGTTCAATCTCCTAGTAATTTTGTTCATACAGCTGCACCTACAGGCTCAAATTACCTCAAATTAGTTACCCTTCAGATGATGCTTATAAAACACTTGTTATAACATCAATTGATAAGTTAAAGAAATAATCTTGATTTTCACTATGGCTTCAAGTAATTTGTAGGAAGAGAAATGCTAGCAACACTCACTTTTCAACACTCTCTCTAGCACTCATTCATTTATTGGATGATATCAATGTATGTCCCGTCACTTTGTGGGGGTTCAATTTTCAAAGTGTAGACCCACAATGATTTAAACCAATAAGAGAATGAGTATTAGATCGAGTGTTCAAAATAGAGTGTTGCTAGCATTACTCTTTGTAGGAAATATGGTTAGCCAAAATGATTAAAGGGAAGAATAAGATTTGGCCTACAGGACTCGCAATAATCTATTCAAATTGATCTCACAGGGCTATGCTCCTATAATTCATTTATGGTTTAAGGATGCTTTTGAGGAAACAGAAGAATGTGGAATACTGGATTGTTCCATTTTTCAGTCATACAAAACTTACTTCCAATTACTCAGGCACTCTTCATACAGGAAACTTACAATCCCACAAGACCTTTTTGAAAGTTTTGTGGCTCATCCAATATTAGCATGCTTCATTTGGACTGTTGTTCTTTATAAGCTTAATACCTATGATATACTTCGACTATAAGTCCTCACAAAGCACTCTCCCCTTATGTCCACACCATGTTCTTGTTAATTCTTAATTTATTAATCAGGTATTCCTTGAATGATTGGCTTCTAAATTTGTTGGTGTAAATCAAGACTATTTGATGTTTTAGTTTGAAACTTAGGTTTGGCTGCAATAACCGATCAAGCTGGTTAATGCCACCATTTTTTTAAATAAAGATATTAATTAATCAAAGATCATTTTAGTGATGATTTCACTAAAATTAAATTAATATAATAAATTCCCCAATCTTCAGTAGTGTTTGCTTTTCGGTTCACGACTCAAGAGTTAAGTTTCAAGGTAACAAAATATTTGGATTAACCAACATATAAGTAAATTACCTGTCTACAGGATTGATATTAAACTTAAGAAAGAAGAATATATGCCTTCACAATGCTTGTTCAGAAAACGGCACAAACATGAATGCAAGATCAAAGTGATATTTAACACTGATACACTACGATGCTACAATCTGCGCTCTAAATCAACGACGTGGAGATAAATAAATAGAGCAAGTGACCAATAGTGCTGGTGCCTATTAGAAGAAACCACACATTTTGATAATAGATGATTGGTGTTGCAAAATACACAAAACTAGTCTACATACTTTTCAGAGTTTAATTTCTTGTTTCCATGAAGAGAAAACATCTTTATATATTTCCTAGCTGAAAATTTTCTTAACTATAATCATATCAAGACATAATGTACAACTTTGTTAACCTTGTTTCACTTCAAGGCACTGCTGTTGTTATCAGGAGCAACATAAAATGCCTTTGTCGCGGCTATGGCAGAATCCCCTCTCTTGACAATTTTCTCGAGCTCCTCAACCTTCTCCAACAAGGATGCAACATTTGAATTGGTACTTTGAACCAGCTTGTTTGCAGTATCTAGAGAAGTACATAACTGAACAAAGAATAATAAACCACATTATTCACATAATAAGCTGAAGATATTAAATGAAAGAAAGATAATCAGTAGGAAAATCTAGATTTAACTCCTTTAAAATGAAAAATCCCTCATCCTTGGTTTTATCCCACTGGGTTTTATAAGAAAGGTTTTTAACGAGGCAGTGGCTTGTTATCCTCATGATTGTTACCATGGGTTTTGGTCGTAGTCCCACAAGCATTTTCCCTATTTTTATTTTAATATACTTGTTAGGGTGCTGCAAATGATAGTTAGTAGCTCTACAGGATGCCATACAATGCTTATACACCTAATGCTTTATAAAATAAATCTACTCTTATCTAAAATAAACTCATGTAGAACTTTTGGTCAACGAACTCAAGAAATACAATTAAGTAGCAAAACTGATTTTAAGCTAAATTTGAATATGCCACAATACAGTCTGGAAAGAAACAAAAACACTGTGACCAAGATAAAAACAGAAGCAGCTCCATCCATAATACTATACCAATCTCAGAGCCTTCTACCCCTTCGACCACTCTTTCTGCGGGTGCTGTCAGAAGGAATTGGGGTCACATCCTCTATGTGACCAATTTTCATTCCTGACCGAGCCAAGGCACGGAGAGCAGCCTGAGAACCAGGGCCTGAAGTTTTGGTCTCTTTTCCTCCAGTAGCACGGAGGTTAATGTGAAGAGCAGTTATGCCTAACTCCTTGCATCTGGTGGCAACATCTTGTGCAGCAAGCATAGCAGCATATGGAGATGACTCGTCTCTGTCAGCTTTGACCTTCATTCCACCAGTAATACGGACAAGTGTTTCTCTCCCAGACAAATCAGTAACATGAATGAAGGTATCGTTAAACGAAGCAAAGATACGAGCAACACCAAAAACTTGTTCACCGTCTTTAACAGCTGGACCAAGAGTCACTGTTTCTTCCTTAGGCTCTCCAACCTTTCTCTTCGACGACATTGTTGAAGCTGTAGCTGTAGGGTTCCTGCTTCAATCCGCGGGTGTGAATCTACTCTTATCTAATAAAGTAAGCAATTTCACACACTAAAGGGCAGTCCGGTGCACAAAGCTCCCGCATACGCAGGGTCTAAAAAGGGATCACACTATTTGGAGTATTATACGCAACCTTACCCTGTCTTTTACACAAGAGGTTGTTTCCAGGACTTGAATATGTGACCTATAGTCACATGACAACAACTTTATTCACACACTAAAGGGCAACCCGGTGCACTGAAGCTCCCACATACGCAGGGTCCGGGAAGGGGTCCCACCATTTGGTGTATTGTACGCAACCTTACCCTGTTTTTACACAAGAGGCTGTTTGCAGGACTTGAACCCGGAAACAGCCTCTTGTGTAAAATTGTTTGCATTGTGATCATAAACAAGGTTTTAAATAATGGCCGCGGTCAAGGTTGCGGACGCGTATAGGATTTTGCGATTTCGGCCGTCACGAGTGTTGCGATATGGAATGCGGTTGTCCTGATGTGAATTGATCACAACATTGCACAACTCTTAAATAATGATAGTAACTTAAATAACTTAAACTAGAAAAAGATTTGGAGTTCTAAACTAGATAAGGAGATAACCTATGTAATTTATTTATGATCACATATGTACTAAAAATATGATTTTCATGTATCTCAATTGAAAAAAATATTTGGATTCTATGTCTATTGTCATGAACGGTAATTTTTTGCAGCCCTAACGGTGTTTTGTCACGGTTGTATGGCGTTTCGTCGTGATTTTTGTTCACTCTATAAAAACGGTAACGTCCGCTACCTATACCATATTGTCACGGCCTTTTTCTCGGTAACATACCGTTTTTAAAACCTTCATAAACATAACAAATCATAGTTGTATTGTATTATTATAATTTGTCAACAAATTGATACCGGGTCTTATGTCTAGCCTCTTGGCCAAATTGCACGACTCAAAAGAGCAAAACCCCAAAAAATACGAATTTGGATCCTTTGGAGTTGCACCATGCAGTCCACTCTAGAGCTATTGAATCTAAGTTATAACTTCATATCTCTTAGAACCAATGGCTTTGTCGTGGACTTCACTGTGCATAAGCCGCAAAGGGACCAAACACGGAAAAATACGTATCAATGGAACATTAAAATCCTCTTCCCCTCCCTCCCTTGATGGCTAGCAATAACAAACAACAATTCATAATAATAATAATAGATACTCCCTCCGTTTCACAATACTTGTCGCGTTTGAGGAATTTACACATACCAGAAATCAAATAAATTTTGTATTTTTGATGAAATTTTATGTGTTTTTTCTATAATAACCTTAACTATTTATTATTTCATTCTATTATTTCTCTCTCTACAATAAACAAGTAAGGGAATTATTGACAAACAAATAATTACTATTGCATTGAAACTTGAAAGTGACAAGTAATGTGAAACAAAAAATTTCTCCAAGAGCGACAAGTATTATGAGACAGAGGGAGTATTAATTTCTATCCAATATCAATGAAAAAGAGAAATGCTAGCAACACATGTTAACACACACTATTCAACACACTCTCTTTGATCGATTAATATCAATGAAAAAACCTTCAATGTGAGAGAAGTCCAAGAATGATCGGTGGCATCGAGCGCCGAGTTAAGGTGATCGTAGTTTTCCTGTAACAACATTAAACGTAAGTTAAAGATTTTGATTGTGAGGGAAAATAAGAGAAAAGGGAAGAAGAAAATAAGGAACCTGAAAGAGTTTGGTGAGATGAGGAAGTGGTTGGGGAAGAGCGTTGTTGGTATTGAGATCTAAAAGAGAAGAAGAGGGTGAGGTTTTTTCTATTCCGTCTTGTTCATTTTCTTCTCCAACGTCGCTGAGAAGATCTCCGATGCATAAAAGGGGACCTCCGATTCCTCTCATTTTCTCGCCAATTTTGCTTCGTTTTTCAAAGAAGGTAGATATATGAAAAGTCCCGAATTTGGTTTTTGGTCCTTATAATAAAAAAATTTGAAATATACCATTGCAAAAATTTTTGTTTTTTAAAACAGTCTTTGGATCCACTTTTCTTATGATTTTGCATATTTTGATCTCATGTGGCATATGAGAAAAATAAAAATCCAATAGCAGTTTCTATCAACAAAAAAAAACCAATAGTTTTTGCGTGTTTTAATTGTAATTTTGTTTTAATTAAATACAAATAATTAATTTTTAATTAAAATTTCAAACAACATTCATCTTCAAAAAAAAAAATCATTCATTTCCATCCCCAAATTTTAAATTAAATACAAATAATTAATTTTTAATTAAAATTTCAAACAACATTCATCTTAAAAAAAAACATCATTCATTTCCATCCCCAAATTTTAGTTCCCATATTTAAATCTAGAATCTCTTACACGAATTTATCTTTTTCAAAATCACATCTAGAAAAATTAATCTCTCACACACTCATTTTGTCGAATAAGAAGATGAAGGGTAGATGGGTGTTGACATTACAATTAAGGCAGGGCCCACTAAAAACACATAAACTTTTATCATAAAATGGGTACCTCAATTTCATATTTGTACCTGTTATATTTTTTTTATTGTTATATTAATATTTTTGTTGTTATACTAAATCCTCCTTATCTTATTAAGGTAATATTAATAGTAGTACTTTTGCCCGTATCTAAAAAATCTTGTTTTTTTGAACATGAAGAAATAAAGAAGCCATTGCAACTGCCAGAAATACTAGGCCCACTAAAGGAACAAAAAGGGAAGGTAAGTTTATCATAAAATGGGGTACCTCAATTTCGTATTTGTACATGTTATGTTATTTTTTGTTGATTGTTATATATATATATATATATATATATTTAGATTTTTCTTATATTAAAGATAGGGTAGATGGGTGTTGCTACTGTCTTGTTTTTATAGAAACTAGTGGAAAGACGGGCACTATCATGCTCATCTGTCCGCTCTTGCGCTAACGCATGTGATTATTTTATTATGTTTGTTTGTATAATTTTGATTAAATTTTAAAATATTAATGGAAATTATTGATATATTGATTTATAAACAAAATATTGTCAAGGCATATAAACAAAATAATGATTTATTTAACAAAATAAATCACAGTTCTCTTTATTTAACAAAATAAACCATAGGTCATCATCAGCACCGACGTTACATACGTTGCTAAAGCTATATTGTCTTTATTAAACAAAATAATGATTTATTTAATAATTAAAAAACCAGGATTCTCTTTATATATATATAAAATAAAATAAAAAAGACACGCTATCATAGTTTGTATAAGCAATTATAAACCAGCAAACTCAAATAATCCTTGAAATTAATCGTAAACAAATTGAATCATAATCACTTATAAACCAGTAAAGTCAAATAATCCATAAAGTTAATCGACTTTGATTGGTTGTAACATGAAAGAAAAAGAAAAAAAAACTTATAGGTTAATTCTGAATTCTGATGCAGAGGGCTAAGAGAGGTTGAGAAAAACTAAACAATGCGGAAACGATCTATGAACTGTGAGAATCCTACTTATTACTAATATTTATGTTTAATATAGTGCTAACAAATCTTTTTCTAAAATATTTTGAGGCCTAATCTTTTTTTTTATATGATTTAAAGTCCAATCTTAAACAATATTTTTTGCTCACGTTTGTTACTAATCTTTTTTTTAGACGATTTAAAGTTCAATTTTTAACATTATTTTTTTCTCATGTTTGTTACTAATCTTCTTTTTTAGAGGATTTAAAGTTCAATCTTTAACATTATTTTTTGCTCATGTTTGTTACTAATCTTATTTTTAGAGGATTTAAAGTTCAATCTTTAACAATATTTTTCCCTCACGTTTGTTACTAATCTATTTTTTTAGAGGATTTAAAGTCCAATCTTTACCTTTATTTTTTGCTCATGTTTGTTACAACTGATCAAAGGCTAAGGAAAAGTAACTTATATTAATAAAATAAAATAATAAAATAATATGGAATACTTTTTTTTGTGTAAGAGATATGAAAATACTTGACAATCTTTGTCGGTCAGTGACGGAGCAAGGAATTTTATTGAGTCTGGGCAAAATTTTGACCGCAAATTCACATGTGACATAATATATAAATAGTCATAAATCAAAATAAAATAGGCTCGTCATTTTATCGATAAAAGTACAGTTTGAAACAAGAGAGATGAAACATAACCTGCCAATAGTGTGATAAATAAAATTAGGAGGTAAATGCCCTTTCTGAAACCTCTTTGTGGTGAATGTTTGAATAATATCAACACGTGACTTGAATATCTCCCGCTCGGTGTAACATATCATCAAGTCATTGAACCACACATCGTTGATCTTGTCGGAAACAATTATTTCTCACAGGCTTATAAGATTATTTTACTAGCTCATTGACAGGGCTTGATAACTGGTGGACTTCCAACTTTTGCCGATGTTGGTAATAGTTTTGGTGCACCCACTATTGTTGAAGATCCACAAATTAGAAGTTAAAATCTGATTTACTATGCCCTGTTGTAGAAGTAATTGTAAGTTTTTTTAGGTATGAAGTGATTGTAAATTGTAACTTGATATTATGTTATTTTGTCTAATAAGCTACTATGAATAGTGATTCAAATTTTGTTACCATAAATTAAATGAGCAATGGAGTATATATAGATTTTGATTTATGTGAGTACTAAGAAGTTTTTGTGAGTATTGAGTATTGGTTTGGGTGAATGGTATAATAGTTCATAGTTAGGGAGAATTATTCTAGTTAAGTCACTTCAATAATTTATTTTAAAAATTGATTATAGTAATCAATTTCAAATTCCAATGATATTGATTATAATATTTTATTATATTGATTAAACTAATTTAGTGGTAATTTTATGAATTATTCATTTTTAAAAATTATAGTAGAATAGAAAATATTATAAAAATAAATAAAACAATGATAAGTTTTAGTGACAGCTGAAACCGTAGGTAGAAGTCCATAATGTTTTTAAAATGGTCTCTTTAGAATTACCTAGGATTTGTCCGTAGGTAAAGGTGGAAAACATGCAATGACAACCATTTGGCATTGACAGATAGATTTAGCTACGGAAATTTTCCCTATAGTGACGGATTTTGGCTGTCACTATAAGTCAAATTTCTTGTAAATTTCTTTTAGCGATACAAAGAAGGTATGGGTTGAGCCCGGGCGTGTGCCCGGGCTAGCTGGGTGGTAAAAATGCCCATGATGTCGGTTGTATTGAGGGGAACAATACAGATGTACAACATTTTTTTATTAGGGAAACACATATGTACCACATAAAAGCGGCTGATAAAAAAGTAACATGAGTTTTTGTTTTGTGCTAGTTTTTTGTGAGTTTGATCTGTAGTTACGGAGGTAAAAGAGGGTTAACGGGGATGATTAGTGACATAGATTAGTAATCCACGCGTTATTTTATAATTAGCTTACAGTAGAACAATTCATAAGAAATTATGTGTAAGTTTTCTCCTTGAATTAAATTTATTGTTATATATTTGTTACATGTGTTATTTGTATTTAAAATTAAAATTTAAAATTAAGGGTATTTTTGAAAAGAAAAGTCCAACCCAAAAGTGTGCTGAAAGGTGTAATTTCTTTATATAAAGTATAGATTCAAAGCATCGGCGGAAACCATCAAAATCATTAATATTTGAAAGCATCAGCGGAAAAAAAAAAAAAAAAGAAATGCAAACTGCAATAATTTAAACAATAAGAATAAAAAAAAAATTCAGGCCAATTAGCAAATGATGTGTGACAATTTTCTATTGTCTGTCACTATCCAATTAATCATGAAATCGATGGTTTAGCAAAAATTTAGAGCATAAATTGAAGGGAGCTTATCAAATACTAAAATGGTGGTTTAGAGATTTAGCATTAAAAAATTAGAATTCAAACTTGACGGGGCATAATTAGAGAAGTTCATTAAAGCAGTAGACACAACAAAAACAATACAAACGTATAAAAAAAAAACATGAATAATGAGTCATTGAGCCACTTAGAAAATAACATTGAGCCTTGATATATGAAAAAAAACAGAATATAGCACCAAAAACCAATTGTTATTCATTAACATAATCATAAAAATTTGCTTCCTACGAACCTATGATCGAGCAACCTCGTTGCCACCTCCTCCATTGCACAGTTACTACCCTCCTTATGCAAAAGTACACTATGTTACACGAAGAACAACCACAGAAATAAAATAAAAAAAATTAAGGCATAATGAAATAACAAAAAGCATAATTACTTATTTTCATCTAATTATTAAAAAATCTAGACTAAAGCTATCACCAATAAAAGCCAGTGTATTGAGATCCCAAATAGGCAGCCACTATCCACTTATTCCAAACAAAAAAAGTACAAAGGAGAATTACAAAAGAAGCTTCAAGAAAGCAATACAAACTCACAAACAAAACACATTAGGATCGAAGGAAAACATAATTTCAAAAAGAAATCCATTTAAAAACACGTCAGAATCTGTAACATCATATATGTTGTTTCAAGTATCAACCATCACGTATTAAAAAAGTATAAAAATTAGAATATTAACAATGATCTTACATTGTTGCCATAAATGTTCTTTCAATTATGGAAGAATCCATTTATGCTACTAACACTACTTTTTCTATTTTAGGTTTCAAACTCTACAATCACAAAAGTAAACTCAGGTCAGAAAAATGGAAACAGTTGAGGAACTTCAAACAATTTTGAGGAAAAAAAAAACAAAATGAATAACTTATATGTAGAAAAACTATCAAATCTAAAATAGTCAAATTTCATCTTACTTTAGTTTGATAAACAAATTTAAAATGCTAAAGGTAAAAATAGGTTAAGATATTGAAGAATAGCATGAGACTTTGATCATTATTCATAAAAAAAAAAAAAACACGGTATTAAGAAAAGCACCAAGCCTGGTTCAGCTTCTCAAAGGGGACAACAATCATTCATTATAAGAACCAAAATCATCACTCAAAGTGGACTACATACTCCTATTCAACATCAATAATTATCATATTAGAGAAGAGAACTCACCCGTTGCAGATTTCTTAGACAATACACAATGACATTTATTTGTTTTACTCCTTTGTCTCCATTGCTATCACCCAGGGCCGAACCTTGGGGAGTGCAAGAAGCGCTACCGAACCAAGCCTCTAAAAACTATGGGCCTAAAAGAAAATTATAATACCCACCCCCACTTAAATTAAAAAAATATATGTTACTTTTTTTTCTTCAGTACACGTATGAGTTTTTTTTAGACTTTAGTTCCACTTGTGATACGTGGAGGTGTATATAGAAAATCGTGCCAAAAGGGCCAAAAACATCAACAACTTTAGCCTAGCCTTTCATAATGTCAATGTTTGGGGCCTTTCAGTGAACTTTGCTATATACTCCCTCAAAAAACCAAATATTTCTATATACACCTCCACCATAAAAAAAAAAAATGGGGCCCCTACTGGCATGGGACCTAGGCCTTCGCACCTCCGACCTATGCCTAGGGCTGTCCCTGAGTAAGTTGCGGCTAACTTGGTATTCGAACCTATTGGATAAGTGTTCATGATTGTGTGGTATGGTTAGCAAAAAATGAACCAAACACACTAATATATAGAATTTTATGTGCATCATGGATGATGATATGTTATTTTACGTTAAACAAATTAAAAGGTTAGGACTGGAGATTAACACAACAACAATTAATCCGACCGAACTCCAAAGAGAAATGATGCAACATACACTTAACAAAGAGACAATAATTTTCATAAAAAATTTAAATAGATTAAAAATATATGTAAATCAATTGGAAAATCGTAATTATGTTTTGAACTCATTTTTTTAGAAATATTATTTTAATTAGACTTTTTTTTTTTTTGAGAAATCAAAATGCTATATATATAATCAACAATGGGGAAGCTCCATGCACAATGAGTGCAAAGAACACCACCGATCAAAGTTTACAGACACAAAGAGTCAAAAAAAGCACTAGCAAAACAGACAAAAATTAATTAGTGGGCACTCATACAAGGTAGCGGATGTCTCCACCAATCATGATAACAATAACAAAAGCATGTCTAGTTAGCTTTCAACCACAAAAAAGAGAGTAGCTTTACTTTCTCAACAAGGACCAAAGGAGTAACCATCATATTTTTGAAAATACGATTATTACGTTCCTTCCAAATTACCCAAACACAAGCAAACCAGATGACCTTAAAGAACGAGTGAGTACCATGCGACATCCCTGCCATGAAAGAAACCTGAATGCAATGATCACGTAACTGACAAGGAGCAACCACTGTGATCCCTAACCAATTCCAGACAAGAGTCCACAAGGAAGAGGCCGACTCGCAATCAATAAAGAGATGAGTAGTTGTTTCGGCGACTCCACATCCATTGACGCAAGCCAAATCATTTGCATGAATAATGTTCCGCCGCATTAGGTTGTCTTTAGTAGGCAGCCGGTTACGCAAGAGACGCCACACGAACAGAGACACTTTCTCAGGAATATTTTGATGCCAGACATCATCTACAAAACTCCTATCCACCTGTTCACCTGAATTTGTGAGAAAGTGATAGGAATCCCGCACCGAATACCCATGCAAAGGATCTAGAAACCATCTCCATGAATCAGTAACATCAATCTGCAAAACAATGTTATGTAACACTTCGGAACACTCCCTCACATTTTCCTCCTCCCAGGCTAACAAACGCCGTCTCCACATCCACGCCCTTCCATCCACCCACCTCCCAACCTAACCGCTCCATCTCCTCCACCGTACAGTCCTTATTAATGACTAAATCAAAGAGCCTAGGAAATTTAAATCGCAAAGGTGTTTCCCCGACCCAATGATCAAACCAAAACAAGGTTGTCTTGCCATTACCCACCATCTGGCGGACATTGTTGTCAAACCAACTGCCCACTCCCTCACCTACTCCCCCTCTGACTCGACAAAGAGACCTCCACCACATAGAATCATGCTTTCCCCCTCCCTCAATCGGCCCCTTACCTCCCCATAACGGGCCTTTAAAACACGGTACCACAAACCCTCCTTATCAGTCAACATCCTCCAACATCATTTCCCTAATAGTGCCATATTAAACTCTCCTAATCTCCTAACCCCCAATCCTCCATCCTCCTTCGGGACTCAAACAGAGTCCCAATTTATCCAAGCTATTTTTCCTATGATCCTCACCACCCCCCAAAAAAATCTTTTAAGAATAGATTCAAGGGAAGAGATTATACCTGCGGGAGCCTTGAAAAAGGAAAGAAAGTAAACCGGGAGCGACGACATGACATATTTAAGTAATACCAGGCGACCACCAAATGAGAGAAAATTATTATTCAACGAGGACATGCGAGCAACTATACGGTTAACAACCGGTTTCCAAAAACTCATCTTTCTAGAATCCCCCCCAATAGGAAAACCCGAGTATAAGAAAGGAATGGACCCCATTCTATAGTTCATCACCATAGCCGCCTCGGCCAACCACGACCCTGATATGTTAACATCGGTAAGCATACTCTTATTAAAGTTCACCTTCAACCCCGAAATTTCCTCAAACAATAGCAAAATCGCACGCGTTGAACATACATTTTGCCAATTCTTCTCTCCTATGATCAATGTGCCGTCTACAAACTGTAGGTGAGTAAGATAAACCTCACCCAAAGTGCCAACACTGTAACCCGTAAACATATCTGCCGCAATCATACCCTTCATCAAAATGTTAAAACCTTCAGGTGCCAAAAGAAATAGAAATGGGGATAAAGGGTCCCCTTGACGGAAACCCCGCTCGATTGGAAACTCCTCTGTCGGACTACCAATAACAAGAACTGAAGCCATGGCTGTTCCTACACATTCTGACATCCACTTTCGCCAAAGAGTATGGAAATTCATGTTAGCCATCACGGAATCAAGATAATTTAAGTCGACCGAGTCGTAGGCCTTCTCAAAATCCACCTTAAACATAAGAAGTTCCTTCTTCATACGCTTTGCTTCATCAACCGCTTCGTTGGCAATAAGGATACCATCTAAAATTTGTTTCCCCTTAACAAAAGTTGATTGAGAGTCTGACACCACACTGCCAATAACTTCCTGTAATATATTAGCTAGAACCTTTGAAGGTGAGAAAAACCACAAGAAGGGGGGATTGGTTGTGTTTTTAAAAACTTCTTTCTAACGTTCTGAAAAACTGTTCCCAGATTCAAAGTCTGAAATAGTTCAGAGTCTGACTTGAGTTCAGAGTCTTAGTGCAGCGGATAATAGTAAGAGAACAGAGAAAGAAAGAACACAAGCAATTATACAGGTTCCTTCCACAAACCGGAAGTAGTCCTG